>Ga0209601_1000991_pt1 | contig 21087 bp, 21 predicted proteins | sample COGITO_mtgs_1104_4_FD_184796 | JGI IMG/M metagenome (GOLD analysis project Ga0209601, IMG submission 184796) | Pelagic marine microbial communities from North Sea - COGITO_mtgs_110426 (SPAdes) (version 2) | ecosystem: Environmental > Aquatic > Marine > Epipelagic ...
TGGATCATGAATGAAAATAAATAGTGTTTTAAATTTTTAATTTAAAACAAGCAATTTTGGTTTCAGACATCGCTTCAATAGCTGACTTCACGCCCTCTCTCCCCATTCCACTGCTTTTAACCCCTCCAAAAGGCATTGCATCTATTCTATAATCTGTAGAATCGTTAATCATTACACCAGCACACTCTAGTTCATTAATTGCTGTATGTGCATTATTAATATCATTCGTAAAAATTGCCGTATGTAATCCAAAAGGAGACTTATTACAGTTCTCTATCGCTTGGTCTAAGTTTTTTACTTTTGAAATAGTTACTACAGGCCCAAAAACTTCTTTGCAATTGGCAATATCATTATTGCAATCAGCCTCTAATATGGTTGGTGTATAGCAATTACCTATTGTTTTTCCTCCACTAATTATCTTAGCTCCATGCCCAATACTTTCGTTAATAAATTTATCAATTTGAGCAATCGATTCTTTACTTATAATAGGGCCAATATCTATATCTTCAGATAATGGTGAACCAATTTTCAAAGTAGACGTTAATTGAGCGAAATGTGTTAAAAATGAATCGTAAATATCGGCTTCAACAAAAATTCGTTTTACACCAACACAATTTTGACCACTTGCATAAAATGCGCCGGATACACAAGATTGAACTGCTTCTTCTAAATCTGCATCCGACAAAACGATTACAGGTGAATTAGAACCAAGTTCCATGACTATTTTCTTTAAACCTGCTTTTATCTGTATAACTTTTGCAGCTTCTAAACCACCCGTAAAACTTATAAGTCGTACTCTTTCATCACTAATTAAAGAATCTCCAAACGCTTCTGGTGCTCCTGTAATAATACTAAGCATCTCTTTTGGTAGTCCAGCCTCAAAAAGGATTTCTCCAAACTTGATAGCCACTAAAGGTGTATAATCACTTGGTTTTAATATGACCGGGTTTCCTGCTGCAATTGCTGGTCCTAGCTTGTGACAGACTAAATTTAAAGGATCATTGAAAGGGGTAATGGCAACAACAATACCGATAGGGAATTTGGTTTCATAACCAAATCTATCTTCTGAACCTGAAACAGCATTAAATGGAATTGTTGCTCCAATTATTCTTCCTGCTTCTTCAGCAGAAAGCTGCATGGTATTTATAGCTCTAGTTACTTCTTTTCTTGCCTGAACTATGGTCTTAATACCTTCTGTTGCGATAAGATTAGATAATACATCACATTCTAGCTCCATTAGTGTAACAGCTTTCTTAAGAATTGCTATTCTTTTAGACGCTGGCATTTTTCTGCCAATTGCTTCTCCTATTTTCGCAAGATCAAGTGCATCCAATACATCTTTCTCAGTGGACTGAGGTACATATCCAATCGTATCTCCTGTAAAACTATTATAAACAGCTATTGTACTTGTATGTGTGTTTTCTGAAACCATATTTAAAATTTTAACGGTTAACTATGGATATAATGTCATTATACAATGCAAAACCTGTTTCTGTTTTCCCTGCTCCTGCTCCTACAATTGTGGTATCTCCCAAAATGTTAGATGTTATTTTTAAAGCATTAGTAGCATCTGAAATGCCATATAATGAATCGTTTATTGGTACAAGCTTGGGACTTACTGAACCATGTATTTTACCAATATTATCCTTCCAAACGCTTCCAATTAGTTTCCATCTTTCATTCTTTGATGATGCTTCTTTTACATCTGAAAGTGTAATGTCTGATATTCCCTTAACCTCAATATCTTCTTGAATTAATTGCTCATCAAAAACAACATTTGCCAAAATCATTACTTTGGCTAATGTGTCTAGACCTTCTACATCACTTGTTGGGTCGGCTTCTGCATATCCAAGCTGTTGTGCTTGTGAAAGCGCATCACTATAAGACATCCCTAATTCCATTTTAGACAAAATATAATTAGATGTTCCATTCATAATACCGCTTACAGCAGTGATATCTGAACCTAAAAGACCATTATTTAATACATTATTATTGGCGTACCACTCATTACAGTTCCTTCAATTGCTACATTTTTTTTCAATAATGCGGCTAAATTGAAAATCTGTTTATACGCTACAGCAAATGGTCCTTTATTAGTAGTGACAACGTGTTTATTAGATTTTAGTGCAGATTCCATGTGAGATATTGCAGGCTGTCCTGTTTTAATATCCGTGAAACTAGCCTCAATGAGGATGTCTGCATCAATTTCTTGTATTGCTTTAGGAATATCAAGTATAGTATCTGTTAGCAAGCTATAATCGCCTTCTTTAGCATTTAAAAGCACATCATGCATATTTATACCACTAGCATCAATCCTACTACCTTTCATTGTGTCCAGTATTCCTACTGTTTGTATCTCTACGGTCTCAACTAAAGGCAATACAGAATTATTATTTAAAATGATTTCAGCCAAACCTTGTGACACAATACCAAACCCTACATATACTACCTTTACCATCTGCGATTATTTAATTCATGTTTACAGAGCAAAACTATACATACATTCAGTTTAAATATTAAAACATGAATTATATTCGTTATAAATTATATATGATGAATCAAATTCGAGTGATAAGGAAATAAGTACTAGGAAGTATATTATAATCGTTTCAGAAATAATTTATTGAGTTGATTCAACGTAATTATTATACAATTTGGATCAATAAACACACAAACTAAGTAAGTTGTATTTGTCATACTATAATAGTTCAACTCCTTGTTTGTAGTAATGAATTATCGCTTAGCCCAAGTGAATTTGAGGAACTATAAGGATATTTGTCAATTCCTTCGTGTTCAAGGGTATCTTTTAAATCGTAGAGTTTACAAAGGTCTTTGTAAAAAAGTTCGAGAACTGAATCATCTCGGGTACTATAACCCTTGTTAATCATTTGATTTTCAGGGGTTATATTATTTTCTTGCCAACCATTTGCCGAACATTTGTTAAAAAGGCTATATCTACTTCCCTTAAAAAGATTAATTTAATTATATTTCATACTTTGAAATTAAACCGCTCAAATTTCGAAAATTATAAATATTATGGCACTTTAAAAAACTCTTAAAGAACTTTTAGATAGTCACAATTATTAATCGATTGGATATTAGCTCTATAAAAATAAATAAACTATAATTAAAAGATGACAAAGTTAAATATCTTAAATGTTTTTGCCGTTACAGGCATCTTGTTATTATTTTCTTGCCAGCCAACTGTGAAAAAGGAACTGATACTAAATTCACTTTTTTCCGATCATATGGTCCTGCAGCAACAGCAAGAAGTAATGCTCTGGGGATTATAATATTATTCTTACACTTTGTATTCTTTCTTTTAAGGTTTAAAAAAACAGTTCTATTAATAATGAAAAAAGCTTCTCAAATCTTAGTATGAGTTGTTTTCACTTTTTATTTCATAAAGCAAAATACATCGAGTCCTTTGAACAACCAAATATTTATTTTTATTTACCTAAATTTAAAATATTAAAAAATCATATCGTAAAAAAAATAAATGGGACGAATCACTATTACGGAGATCGCAAACAAATTAAAGGTTGCCCCCTCAACAGTCTCGAGGGCACTGAACAATCACACTTCAATTAGTGAAAAAACTAAAAAAAATGTGATTACATTAGCTGAAAAGCTGAATTATCAGCCCAACATAATGGCCATCAATTTGCTTCGTAGAAAATCAAATACGATTGGAGTGATTGTACCGGAGATTACGAGTCATTTTTATTCTGCTATAATAACTTCCATTCAAGACGTTCTATCAAATACGCCTTTCAACCTAATGGTCTGTATTTCAAACGAATCCTTTGAAGAGGAAGTCGTGCTCATCCAAAAACTAGAAAAACTTCAAGTTGATGGAGTTTTAGTCTCCACCTCTTCCGAAACGAAAAATTTTGATCATTTAAAAAAATTACAGAAAAAAGGAATCCCTATCGTTATTTTTGACAGAGATTGCCCTGGAGTAAAAGCAGACAAGGTACTGGTCGACGATTATAGCGGTGCATTTGAAGCAGTAGAATTTTTAATCCAAAGTGGTTGTAAAAAAATCGCTCATTTAGGAGGCCCCCATAATTCTAGCACCTCCAAGCATCGTCTAAAAGGGTATTTAGATGCTTTAAAAAAGCATAAGATTCCCATTAAAAAAGAGTACATTCATCATGTATCGGGCTTTACATCCAAAAGCGGCATTAAGACCTCTAAAGATCTTTTAAAACTTAATAATCCCCCTGATGCAATTTTTGCAGTCAATGACAACATTGCCATTGCGGCGATGAGTGTTGCCCAAAAAATGAATATAAAAATTCCTAAAGAGCTGTCCATCGTTGGTTTTAACGATGATCCCCATTCATCATTTGTGTCCCCTTCTCTCTCTTCGGTGCTTCAACCGGTATTCAGTATTGGAATGCTTTCTGCCAGAATTTTATTACATCATTTGAAGGATGTCAATGCAAAAATTGAATTCCGCCATGAGGTTTTTAAAACCGAATTGATAACTCGTGAGTCTTCAAAACTTCTTTAATTTTTAAAGTGAATAATGAATACTAAATAATTTATGGGATTTAATAAAAAAATTTATGCAAACGTTTGCATAAAGTTAAGCTCCTCATCACTTTTGATAATCAATTAATTATTGTTCTTTAACAATAAATTTGCTTAAAATAGATACAATTAAAAAGAATGACTGTTACTTCTAAATATTTATTCAACAAATGCTACGGTAGGTATGCAATTCCAGCAGTAAATGTTTTTACCATGGAACAAGTTTTGGGACTGTTTAAGGCAGGAACGCAAGCCAATGCCCCTTTTCTGGTTCAACTGACTCCAGTTGCCAGAAATTATGCAAGTCCTATGATGATGATTGCGATGATCAATGCCGCAGCGAAAATTTACCCCAAAGCCATTTATTGTGTCCACCTAGATCACGGCAATGAAGTCCATGCATTTGATGCTATAAAATCAAATCAATACCAATCCGTGATGATTGACGCATCGCATGATAATTTTGAAAATAATATAAAGAGAACCTCTGAAGTGGTTAAAGCTGCGCACAAAAGCGGTGTTTTTGTTGAAGCCGAATTGGGCGTATTAAGTGGAGTTGAAGACGATATTTCGATTGATGAAAAAGATTCTAAATATACAAACCCCTTCGAAGTAGCTGAGTTTGTCGCTCGAACCAAATGCGATAGTATTGCAGTAGCGGTTGGGACCAGTCATGGAGCCTATAAGTTTTCTGGAGGACAAGGGATTCAATTTGACATCCTCAAAGAAATACAAGAACGCATCCCAAATTTCCCCATCGTACTTCATGGAGGCTCGTCGGTTAATGATGCGGAAATAAAGAGAATTAATTCGGCTGGTGGTCAACTCAATCAAAATGCAGCTGGTGTTTCACAGGAGGAGATCGTTAAAGCCATAAAATATGGTATTTGTAAGATTAATATTGCAACAGATACGCGTTTACTTTGGACTCGAGTTCACAGAGAATTCTTTAGAGATTCGCCTGAACTTTTTGATCCCATAAATCCCGGCAAAACCTACATCGAAGAATATGTAAAGTTTATGCAACAAAAATTTGATTTGTTAGGGGCAACTGGAAAAGCAATTGAATTCAATCAATAAAAAATGAACAATAAAGATCAACTACTCGTCCAAGCTAAAAAAGGTTCAAGTATCTACCAAAGCGTGACGCCTGAAAGTGCAAATTGGAATTATTTAAGTTTTGAAGCGAGGATGTTCAATCATGACGAAGTCTGGGAACACGACACCCTAGACAATGAAATGGTGATTGTTTTATTAAGTGGAAACTTTAAGGTGACAAGTGACAAAGGGAGCTGGGAAACAGTCAATGGTAGAAAAGACGTATTTAGCGGCGTTGCTCACACACTTTATCTTCCCATCAACACTTCGTTTAAGCTAATGGCAACAAGCGAAAAACTTGACATCGCCTACGGCTGGTGTAAATCCGAAGAATCTTTTCCTCCTAAATTTGTTACCCCGGAGGAGACTACCGTTGTGATTTTTGGAGGAGACAATGCCACAAGACAATTCAATGATCTTGTCCCTCCCGGTTTTGGTTGTAGCAAAATTGTTTGTAGAGAGGTTTACACCCCTTCGGGAAACTGGAGCTCTTTTCCAGCGCATAAACACGATGAGAGAATTTTGGATGAAAAAGGAAATGTTTTAGAACCCATACAGGAGGAAACTTATTTTTACAAGTTCCAAAAACCTGAGGCTTATGCAATTCAGCAAGTTTATACAAAAGACAAATCCCTTGATGAAATCGTGAGACCTCATCACAATGAAGTGGTGATGATTCCAAAAGGATTTCACCCTGTAGTGGCAGAACATGGTTTTCATTGTTACTATTTGAATTTTCTAGCTGGAACTGATCAATGTTTGGCCAATACAACTGACCCTGATCATGAATGGATTTATGATTCTTGGAGTGCAAAAGACAATAGGCTGCCGCTAGTAACTGCAAAAATGAACAATAAAGAGGAATAAATGTGCAATAATAAACACGATATAATCACCTTTGGAAGGTCTTCAATTGATCTTTATTCCCAAAATATTGGGGCACCATTTAATCTAATTAAAGGATTCGACGCTTTTGTAGGAGGCTCCCCTCTAAATATCGCTGTTGGCTGTTCTAGATTGGGACTCGACGCCAGTTTATTATCCGCAGTTGGAGAAGATAAGGTTGGGGAGTTTTTAATTAATTTTTTAACCGAAGAAGGAGTCAATATCACCAACGTACCAACTAAAAAAGGAACGAGAACAAGTGCTGTTATTCTTGGAATCGAACCCCCTGACAAGTTTCCGCTCGTTTATTACAGAGACAACGCTTCTGACAGTCAGGTAGATATTGACGACGTAGATCGTGCCAATATTTCAGACTATAAAGTGCTGCTAATTAATGGTACCGCTATGAACATCGAACCAACCCGAAGCGCAACTTTTCATGCAACTGAAATAGCCTTGAAAAGCGATTTGGAAGTGGTTTTAGATTTAGATTTTAGAGCAGATCAATGGCATGACTATCGAGCTTTTGGAGTTACGATGAGGGCTATTTTACCTCGGGTTAAAATTGCAATTGGGACGGAAGAGGAAATCCTAGCTGCTACGATGGAAAATGTCTCCCAAGTTGAAATAAAGGACCAACAAATATCAGCCCCTGAAATTAAGGGGGATATTGACTTGGCCATCAAAAAAATATTAGCGACTGGTGTAGAAACGCTAATCGTTAAAAGAGGTGAAAAAGGCGCGAGTATTCACAGTCATGATGGAACAATGACATCAGTGCCCGGATTTCCTGTTGAAATTCTCAATGTTTTGGGGGCTGGAGATGCTTTTGCAAGTGGATTTCTCTATGGCATAATCAATGACTGGGATCTTTATAAATCATGCAGAATGGGTAACGCATGTGGTGCGCATGTAGTGACACAAAAAGGATGCGCAAATTTCATGCCCACCCTAGAACAATCCCTTGAATTTATAAATAAAAATGGTGGGTTTTAATTCTATTAAAAATGAAAACAAAAAAATTAACAGTCGGGCAAGCAACAATTGAGTTTTTAAAAAATCAGTATGTTGAACGCGACGGTCATCAACAGAAATTTTTTGCAGGGTGCTTTGGAATTTTAGGACACGGTAATGTTGCGGGTATTGGTCAAGCCCTTCATCAAAATACTGATTTTCCATTTTATGTCGCCAGAAACGAGCAAGCGATGGTGCACACCGCCGCTGCTTATGCCAAAGTTAAAAACCGCTTGCAGACTTTTGTTTGTACAACCTCGATCGGCCCTGGGGCTACAAACATGATAACGGGCGCAGCAGCGGCGACTATCAATAGGATTCCAGTACTTTTAATTCCCGGAGATATTTTTGCTACAAGACAAGTAGCTCCCGTACTGCAACAATTGGAATCTAATTTAACCCAGGACATCTCTGTCAATGATTGTTTTAAACCCGTTTCAAAATATTGGGACAGAATAAATCGTCCAGAGCAACTTATTACTGCCTTGCCAGAAATAATGCGGGTACTAACCTCCCCTGCTGAAACAGGTGCGGTTACCCTGTGTATCCCTCAAGACGTTCAGGCGGAATCTTTTGATTTTCCTGTTGAATTGTTTAAAAAACGTGTCTGGAATATCAGCAGAAATATGCCCGATCAAAATATACTTTCCAAAGCAATTGCGATGATCAATGAAAGTAAAAAACCATTAATTGTTTCGGGTGGAGGGACTATCTATAGCGGGGCAACAAAAATACTGAAATCGTTTGTCAATAGAACCGGAATTCCTGTCGTAGAAACATTTGCTGGCAAAGGATCTTTAAATTATGATGAGCCTCAAAACCTAGGTGCTGCTGGAGTCACGGGTACCCCTGGAGCCATCGAAATTGCAAATGATGCGGATTTGGTGATTGGTATTGGAACAAGATATTCGGATTTTACGACCATTTCAAAATCTGCTTTCCAAAATCCAAGTGTAAAATTCATTAATATTAATGTTACAGAATTTGATTCCTTTAAGCACAGCGCGCTCCCTTTGGTAGGGGATGCGAAATCTATTTTAGAAGTGATAAATGCGCGTTTGTCTTCCTTTAAAGTTGATAAAAACTATTCAGATAAAATCATCTCATTTAACAAGAGCTGGGATCAATTTGTGTCTGAAATTTATATCGAGAAAAATGAAACCCCCGCATTCCAAGGGGAAGTCATCGGGGCGGTTAATTCGTTTTCAAAGCCCGAAGATGTGGTGGTTTGCGCCGCAGGGAGTTTGCCTGGTGATTTACATAAATTATGGCGAACACAAAGCCCAAAAGGATTTCATCTTGAGTATGGCTACTCTTGCATGGGGTATGAAATTGCTGGAGGTTTGGGAGCTAAAATGGCACTTCCAAAGAGTGAAATCTATGTTATGATTGGAGATGGAAGTTACCTGATGATGGCGCAAGAAATTGTGACTTCGATTCAGGAAAAACAAAAGATCACTATTGTTTTATTAAATAATAATGGTTATTCAAGTATTGGAAGTCTATCAAATTCCGTGGGAAGCGATGGTTTTGGAACGCATTACAAATACAGAAATGAGTCAACTGATCAACTTGACGGTGATTACTTACCTACTGATTTTGTTTTAAATGCGCAAAGTATGGGAGCGCATGTTATTAAAACAAATAATATTTCGGAGTTTAACAAAGCACTTGTTGCTGCAAAATCAATTGATCACACAACACTGATCTATATCGATGTGGATCGGAAAAAAGGAGTTCCCGGATTTACTTGGTGGGATGTTCCTATTGCCGAAGTCTCTGAGAAAGAAAATGTTTCAGAATCCTATAAAAAATATATAGAAAATAAAAAGTCACAAAAGTATTATCTCTAATTTTTAATTATGAATTCAGATCTTATTATTACGCTCGTTTCATTTATACTCTTCACAGGAGGTGTTGCTTTTTTCACCTGGTACAGTCTAAAGAAAACCAATCTAAATTCTTCTGATGGATATTTTTTGGGAGGAAGAAGTTTGTCTGGAATTGTAATTGCAGGATCGATGTTGTTGACCAATATTTCTTCTGAACATTTGATTGGAATGAATGGCAACTCCTATGTCAATGGGTTTATTGTTATCGCTTGGGAAGTAACTTCTTCATTGGCTTTGGCCATTGCAGCATTGTTTTTTATTCCCAAATACTTAAAAATGGGATTGACCACAATCCCTCAATTTCTTGAGAAAAGATTTGATGGGGTGCTAAGGACTTTTGTGGCCATCGTTTTGATCACCTCATTTATTATCACCCTCCTACCCATCGTGCTCTATTCGGGTGCGCTGGGTATTGAAAGTCTTTTTGGCGTCTCCGAAGTATTGGGAGTTGAAAAGTCTCAGGGCTTGTGGATCACGATATTATTCATAGGAATCCTCGGATCAATTTATGCCGTCTTTGGCGGCTTAAAGGCAGTTGCTTATTCAGACACAATTAACGGAATTGGATTGTTATTGGGGGGACTTTTAATTCCTGTGTTGGCGCTTTATGCCATAGGCGACAGCAACATCCTCAATGGATTAACTAAGGTTTATGAATATGCTCCCGAAAAATTTAATGTTATAGGAGCCAGTGACTCAGTTCTGCCCTTCGAAGTTTTGTTTACGGGTCTGATTATCAACCAACTTTATTTTTGGGGCATGAATCAAACAATTATCCAAAGGGCATTAGGGGCTAAGAATTTAAAGGAAGCTCAAAAGGGACTTTTGATCACAGGTCTGTTTAAAATCTTAATCCCATTGGTGATTGTCTTACCTGGAGTGATTTGCTATTATTACTTTAGCGATACCTTTTATGATCAACAAGATTCGGTTTATCCAGAATTGGTCAAAAAAGTTTTGCCAGTTTGGTTAATCGGTTTTTTTGCAGCAGTCATTATGGGAGCTGTTTTAAGTACTTTTAATTCCGTATTAAATTCTGCAGCGACCTTGTTTAGTATTGATGTTTATAAAAAACACATTGTGAAAAATGTAAGCGATAAAAAACTGGTTTCTATCGGTAAGTTAACCTCTGCAATTTTAGCAGCTTTCGCCATTCTAGCTGCCCCCCTAATGGCCAATACTCCAGATGGCTTATATCAACTCCTACAAGAGCTTAACGGGGTCTTTTTCATCCCAATTGCTTCGGTATTGCTTGCTGGTTTTTTTATGAAAAAAATATCTGCTATTGCGGCAAAAACTGCTCTGATTTTTGGGCTTTCATTTTATATATTTCTGACTTGGGGCTACACCAGCCATGGCATTCATTTTGTTCATTTATGGGGAATCGAATTTGTTTTAAATGTTGGGATAATGTATTTGGTCTCCTACTTCTACCCGAGAAAAAATCTATATGAAATATCCGATGTGGGAGCCGTTGATCTTACTTCATGGAAGTATGCAAAACCGATGGCGATAGGGCTCAGTTTGGTCACTGTTCTAATCTATATATTGTTGGGAAATAATGCTTAATTTAATCTTGAATAACAAATGAATCGTTTAAAAAATTACATCAATGGCGCATGGGCAGAGAGCTCATCAAACGAAACAGTTGATGTACACAACCCTGCAACGCAAGAGGTTATAGCGACTGTTCCATATGGAACCGCAACTCAAAAAGATCTTCAACATGCGGCAACTAGCGCACAAGGAGCTTACCTAGAATGGAAGAAAGTTCCTGTAATGAAAAGGGTACAACAGCTTTACAAGCTGAAAAATATCATGGAAAATAATTTGGAGGAGTTAGCCAAAATAATCACCGATGAATCTGGAAAAACAAAAGGAGAGTCGATCGGAGAAATACAGCGTGCCATCGAAAATATCGAGGTTGCCTGTGGAACACCCATGTTGATTAAAGGAGATGTGATTGAGGACATTGCTTTTGGAATTGACGAAATGATGATTCGTCAGCCCATTGGTGTTACTGCCTGCATCACGCCATTTAATTTTCCAAGTATGATCGTATTTTGGTTTTTACCTTATGCGATCGCAACTGGAAATGCCATGATTGTGAAACCTTCTGAGAAGGTACCTTTAACGATGATGAAACTCTTTGAGTTTTTTGATGAATTGGATCTTCCAAAAGGACTCCTTAGCTTGGTTCATGGAGGAAAAGAAACAGTAGATGCCATCTTGGAGCATCCTTCAATAAAAGCAATAAGTTTTGTAGGAAGTACGCCAATAGCTAGATATATTTATTCTAAAGGAACCGCCAATGGCAAAAGGGTTCAGGCACAAGGGGGAGCAAAAAACCCTGTGATTGTTTTACCCGATTGCGATGTGGAAATGTCTTCTAAAATCATAGCAGATTCTGTTTATGGATGTGCAGGACAACGCTGTCTTGCTGCTTCAACGATCATTACCGTTGATGATCAAAACAGAAACATCAAAGATGCGCTGTATGAAGTTGTTAAATCAAGAAAGACAGGGTATGGCTGGGATAGCGACACCAACATGGGTCCTGTAATTACGCCCGAAAGTAAGAAAAGAGTCGAATTCTTAATCCAAAAAGGAGTTGATGAAGGCGCAAATGTACTTTTGGATGGTCGGGATACTGATGTGTCTGGCTATGAAAAAGGAAACTTTTTAAACCCAACAATCCTAGAAAATGTTCCTTTAGGAAAAGAACTCATCCAAACAGAGATTTTTGGTCCTGTCATGAGTCTGATTTCAATGAAAAACATTGAGGAAGCCCTCCAGTTTGTCAACAGTGGAAATTATGGCAATATGGCTTGTCTATTTACTCAAAATGGCGCAATGGCTAGAAAATTCAGAAATGAAGCTGACGCTGGAAACATTGGAATCAATATTGGTGTAGCTGCTCCAATGGCTCAATTTCCTTTTAGTGGTTGGAAGGATAGTTTTTTCGGAGACTTACACGGTCAAGGAAATCATGCCATTGAGTTTTTTACTCAAACGAAAGTTGTGATAGAAAGATGGCCAAATATATGGTCAAGAAAATTTTAAATTAGTGTTATGATAAAAATCGCAAATGCACCTTGTTCTTGGGGAGTATTAGAGTTTGACTTAGCAGAAAAGTCAGAGGAAAAAGGCTTTCAAGAGGTCTTAGATGAAATAGAAGCGACTGGCTATGTCGGAACCGAATTAGGCGATTGGGGTTTTATGCCCTCAGAACCAATCGGCCTTAGAAAGGAAATAGAAAAAAGAAAATTGGAATTGGTGGGTGCTTTTGTTCCTGTGGATTTGTCCGATAAAGACAAGCACGACGCGGGGGTTGTAAATGCATTAAAAACAGCTAAACTGATGTCCGATGCGAATTACAAGAAGTCTTTCATTGTTTTGGCCGATGACAATGGTTCGAATTCTGAAAGGACATTGAACGCTGGTAGGGTAAACAACAGCATGATGCTTTCTGAGGAGAAATGGAAAGTCTTTGCCCATGCAGCCGATAGAATTGCAAGAGCAGTAAAAGAAGAATATGGACTCAGAACTGTTTTTCATCATCATTGTGGTGGTTTTATAGAAACTCCTGAGGAGATTGACCAGTTGATGGAGCTAACAGATCCACACTTGCTGGGGTTGTGCTTGGATATGGGTCACTATGCTTTTGGTGGTGGTGATCCCTTGATGGCGATTGAAAAACACAAGGAAAGAATCTGGCATGTCCATTTTAAGGACTATGATCCTTTGGCAGCGCAAGCCGCAAAAGAGGAAGGAGAAGATTATTTTGGTGCATTAAAAAGAGGTGTCTTTTGCGAATTAGGGGAAGGAATCGTTGATTTTCAATCCATTGTTTCTTTATTAAAAAAACTAAATTATAAAGATTGGATCGTCGTAGAACAAGACGTTTTACCAGGCATGGGGAGTCCAAAAAATTGCGCACTTAAAAACAGAAATTACATTAAAACACTTGGTTTATAATAATTGAAGTATGATTAAAATTAAATTTGGTATAGCAGGATTGGGAAGAATTGGTAAGATTCACCTAGATAATTTACTTCGGATGGATGAAGTAGAAGTAGTAGCCGTTGCGGATCCCATAGCAACAGAACTAGAAATGGCTCGTAAAAAAGGAATTGAGTTGGCTACAACTTCTTATGAGACAATGATAAATTCTAAAACCCTAGATGCCGTTGTTATCTGTACACCAACCGATAGCCATGCAGACTATGTAGAAATTGCCGCCAAGGCTGGAATTCATGTTTTTTGTGAAAAACCGCTGGATCTTAACTTGAATCGTGTTGTTGAAGTGCTTAGTATTGTCAAGGCCAGTGGGGTGAAATTGATGTTGGGTTTCAATAGAAGGTTTGACAAAGAGTTCATTAAAATTCGTGATTTGGTTGAAGAGGGAGAAGTTGGCGCTCCAAATTTGGTAAAAATCACAAGCAGAGACCCTGGAGCTCCGCCTATCAGTTATATCAAAAAATCAGGAGGTTTGTTTTTAGACATGACCATCCACGATTTTGATATGGCAAGATATATTGTCGGAAAAGAAGTAACGGAAGTCTATGCCAAAGGTGCAGTGCTGGTTGATGAAAAAATTGGTGAAGCTGGGGATATTGATACTGCCATCGTGATTCTGACCTATGAAGACCAAAGCATGGCCGTAATTGACAATAGTAGAGAAGCAAAATATGGGTATGACCAAAGAATTGAAGTTTTTGGTTCTAAGGGAATGGTTCAGTCGAACAATAATTTTCGTGATTCTCATCGGCTATACACAGCTACAGGGGTGGAAGCTTCCCCTCCCCTACATTTTTTCTTAGAACGCTATGCAGATGCTTATAAAAAAGAATTGCGAGACTTTTTGGGTTGTCTTATTAACGGGGATTCACTTCCGGTTAATGGTCAAGATGGATTAATCTCTCTCAAAATAGGTCTTGCTGCCCTAAAATCTCTTAAAGAAGAAAGGCCTGTTAGGATTAACGAAATTCAATGATTACAAGTTTTTAATAGTGTAGGAGTGAATAAAAAACCAGGATGCATACTAACAGAACTTCAATCGGAATTGTTTGGTTAAAACGAGATCTTCGTTTGCATGATCATGCTCCATTGTATAATGCACTTAAAGAAAATAAACAGGTGCTACTTCTTTATGTGTTTGAAAACATTTTAGCCCAAGACCCACATTACAGTCAACGTCACTTTAATTTCATAAAACAGTCCTTAGTTGATATGAATAAGGATTTAGATGCACTAAACACTCAAATTTTAATCACGCAAGGCGATTTAATTAAAGTCCTTTCAGAATTAAATAAAACTTATAAAATAGAGCACATATATTCTCATCAAGAAACAGGACTTCATGTAACTTTTGAACGAGATAAAGAAGTGAAAAAATGGACTGATACGGAAAGACTAACCTGGAATGAATTTACCCAACAAGGAGTTTTTCGGGGCATTCAGAACAGAAAAAAATGGTTATCTCAATGGACTAAATCCATGAATGAAGATCAACTTACATTTCCAAAAACTAGAGATAATTTTATACATAAGACGGAAATAGAAGAATTAAATAAAAAGTTTATAATACCGAAATTAAGCACCCCGGCAAACAATCAGGTTCAGTTGGGTGGAACAGCACAAGGAAGAAGATATATGAACTCCTTTTTTAATGGAAGACATGAAAATTATCAAAAACACATTTCTAAACCCGGTCTATCTCGTAAAAGCTGTAGTCGTCTATCTCCTTATATAGCTTATGGAAACTTATCCATGCGAGAAGTACTACAAAGAACTGAGTTAGAGAAAAAAAACGGAAATTCGAGTCGTGGGATGCGAGCGTTTGAGTCTAGATTACGTTGGCAAGCACACTTTATACAAAAGTTCGAAATGGAATGTAAAATGGAATTTGTTTCTGTTAATAAAGGGTATCATCGACTATCTAAACCTATTGATCAAAATAAAATTCAAGCCTGGGAAGAAGGGAAAACTGGAATTCCAATAGTAGACGCGTCTATGCGATGTTTAGTAGCTACGGGATATTTAAATTTTAGAATGCGTGCTTTGGTTGTATCCTTTTTTGTACATCAACTATGGCAACCTTGGCAAAAAGCCTCTGGCTTCTTAGCGCGACAGTTTTTGGATTTCGAACCTGGAATACACTTCCCACAACTACAAATGCAAGCAGGAGAAACAGGGATAAATACTTTAAGAATTTATAACCCAGTTAAAAATGGAGTCGAACACGATCCTACTGGTGAGTTTACAAAAAAATGGGTCCCAGAACTCATTGGGCTTCCAGATAGTCTTGCGCATACACCATGGGCACTTACTGCTTTCGAAGAAGCAATGTATAGTTTTACAAAAGGAATTAACTATCCTAAGCCAATTGTATTACTCGGAGAAAGCAGAAAACATGCGAGTGATATTTTATGGAAGATGCAAAAAGAACCCTTAGTCTACAAAGAGAGTAAAAGAATATTAAAAAGGCATACGGTAGCTAATAGGCAGAGTAATCAATTAAAAAAACCGACTAAAAGCGACAAGCTAAAGTGAGGGCATAAGCCTTTGCTTATGTTGTGAATTTAAATTATTTTAACTTTCATAAAGCAATATTATTATGAACAAAAAAAAGTTTTTTCTATGTATTTGTTTGTTAGTATTATTAAACTCTTGCAACCAAGTTCAAAAAGAAAATAAAAAACGTTTAATAAATCAAACTACAGATAATATTAAAATCTCTAAAGAACTTTATTCTGATAAACTTTATGGTTTTTGGTTAGGAGAATGTATTGCAAATTGGACTGGTTTAGTAACAGAAATGGACAAAATTGGTAATATTGGCGAAATTAAAACTGGTGATTTTTATACAAGAAAAGATTGGGGTAAAAAAGATTCTCCAAGTATTTGGGGAAAAGGTGTTCCAAGCGATTTATCTCCAACAATAGATTTTGTTTTAAGAGACTTTTCTCAGGTTTGGGGATCGGATGATGATACAGATATTGAATACATTTATCAGCATTTATTATTTGAAAATGATACAGCCATTTTAACTCCAGAAATGATACAAAAAGGTTGGTTAAAACATATTAAAGATAAAGAAGAGAATTTTCTATGGGTTTCTAATCAAAAAGCATTTGACTTAATGAAGGAAGGAATGTTTCCTCCAGAAACAAGTAACCAAAAAAATAACGAGCATTATAATATGATTGATGCTCAACTTACAACTGAAATATTTGGGTTATTTGCTCCCACAAGACCAGATTTTGCCCTAAAAATGTCTTATTTACCAATAAGAACAACAGCTCAAAAAGATGCAGCTTGGATATCTGAATTTTATGTGATTATGCATTCTTTGGCTTCTAGTTTAGATGAGACTCAAGATAAAAAAACACAAATAAATTGGTTGGCTTCAGAAGCTAGAAAAAGACTTCCTACAAATTCTTATGCATCAAAAATGTATGATTATGTAAAAAGTAAATACGAATCAAATATTACTTGGGAACAAACAAGAGATTCTATTTATAACAGATATCAAGTTTTAGAAAAAGACGGATATAATATCACTTCTAAAAACCTATATTGCAATGGTTGTTTTGCTTCAGGCATTAATTATGCTGCAAGTTTGGTAAGCTTGTTTTATGGTGAAGGAAATTTTATTGAAACCATTAAAATAGGAACTTTATGTGGTTGGGATTCTGATAATCCTACAGCAACTTGGGGTGGTTTACTTGGTTTTATTTATGGAAAAGAAAAAATAGAAGCCTTATTTCCAACCAAGCTTTCTAACAAGTTTAATATTCATAGAACAAGACAAAATTTTGAAAATGATGGGTTAGATACTTTCGAGAATATGTCCGCCAAAGGAATCTCTATTGTAGACAAAGTAATTATAAGTCACTTAGGAGGAAAGAGTGAAAATGGTACATGGATTATTCCTAAATCTAAAATTGAAATCAATCATGAATAAGTCTATTTTATTTTTCTTTTTGGCGATTTTCACTGTTCAATTCAATTCAATGAATGCTCAATCTTTTGGGATTATGACCTATAACATTCGGTTAGATGTTAAAAGTGATGGCGTTAATCAATGGGAAAACAGAAGGGAAGGAGTAGTTTCTCTAATTAAAAATCATAAGCCTGATATATTTGGAATTCAAGAGGGATTGCCACATCAAGTTGAATACCTATCAAATCACCTTAAAGATTACACTATGATTGGTGAAGGAAGAGATGGAGGAAAAAAAGGTGAATATTCTGCTATTTATTATCATCACAACAAAGTAAAATTTTTAAAAACTGAAACTTTCTGGTTATCTGAAACTCCAAAGAAACCATCAATTGGTTGGGATGCAGCATTAAATAGAATTGCAACTGTAGGTGTTTTTAAAATAATGAATTCTGCAAAAAAAATGGTGATTTACAATTCTCATTTTGATCATATGGGGGAATCCGCTAGAGAAAATTCCGCACAACTTATATTAAATCATATAATAGAAAATGGTTATTCAAAAAATGCAGTTGTAGTAATGGGCGATTTTAATGCTGAACCTGATGATGCTCCTATCCTTTTATTGTCTAAAAACCTTGACGATACTTTTAGTTCTACTTTTTCTAATAACCCTACAGGAACTTTTAATGGATTTCAATTAGACAGTAACCTAGCAAAAAGAATTGATTACATATTTACAAAAAACATAGAAGTTGTTCAATTTAAACATATTCATAAAAAATTACCAAATGGACTTTGGCCTTCAGATCACTTCCCCGTTTTTGTTACTATAAAAGAATTTCAATATTAATTTCCATAATAATTCTGGATTACATCTTTTTACGAATACTCTCTTAAATATAATAGAATTCCTATATTCTTCATAAAAACAAATTAATAATCAAAAGACGTCAGATAATGAAAACAATCTTTAAAAACAGTTTTGTATATTGTATTAATCTTAACCTTAAATAAATTAAAATGAAAAACTTCTTTCTTTCTACAATAATGCTTTTAGTCTTTTCAATAAGCTGTAATACAGCTCAAAATTCAGATATTTCCAAAGAGGAAAATCAAGTAGGGATAATTAAAGGGGACGACTTTAGGTCTAAAGCAATGATAAAATTTACAGATGCTTATGTTAATAATAACTTGAATAGCGTAGCTGATTTATTTACATCTGATGCAAAAATTATGGTAAATGATGCAGACTTAACATTTTCAGAAATGACGGCTGGGTTTTCAAGCGGGCATAATTACTTTGAAAATATCCGACATGAAGATAGAGATGCTTTTACTATGCATTATAAAGAAGGTGATATTGCAGGAAATGTTTATACTCATTATTGGTACACCTGGAAAGCAACTAGTAAGAAAACAGGCGAGGAGATTTCAATTAGAGGCTATGCTTGGATGAAATGGAGGGGGGATAAAGTTGAAGCAACCTATAATGCTTTTGACCCCACATTATATAATGCTTCATTAAATTAGTTTTACAATTAAATAAACCTGCTTTTTTTAAGGCCTTTACAGAATTCTTGAAAAAGATGTTAATCTTTAATTTTAAAAAAACTCTTTGTTAAAAACGCCGCTAATTAACTTTAGTGGTGTTTTCTTTTAAACCAAAGTCATATACTCTTTAGTAAGTTCAGATACTTCTATAGCATTTGGCCGAGTAAAGAAAGTATCTGTCATCCAAGCATTTTCTCCATCATCAAACAAGAGATTGGTGTTGCCCAAAAAGGTGACCGTAAAGGGTAGAGCAGTATCCATTTTCTTTTCCAAACCATAGCGACTTAGTTCCGCTGGTCTGGGCCGGATATTCAATAATAACAAGACACTTAGGCTACTCAATAACAGAAAAGCACCAAGGCTATAAAGTATTTTTTTGATCATGCTATACAAATTCTTGTTTATGTTTAGTTGCGTGTATTTAATATCATTTCAAGGGTTGACAAGAAACAGTTTTTTTATTTTTTTTAACCACTAATTCTTTACGAAGACCCCATTTTTTGTCTTACCTGTTCTATCTTTTATTTCATCCCAAGCTGCTTCCAAACACTCACTTGGTGTAAATCCACATTGTTGAGCCAGTATAATTAAAGTTACGAAAGAATCACCGATTCCATCTTTAAGTTCTACTCTATCGTCCTTTGCAAGCGCTCCTGCGGTTTCTCCAACTTCTTCCATCACCTTCAACATTTGTTTTGTTGAATTTTCTGGTTTTAGTATGTTCTTATCATCTGCCCATTGGGTAACATTTTCTATTAATTCGTCAAATTTCATAATGGTTTTTTTTTAGATGTTTTTTTTATAATAAATTCATTTAGATTGAAATACAAGATAATGAAAACAAGCTTACTACAAATCAATAAGAAGACACAAAGGAAAATTGAGATGATTTACTAATACCAAGAACGGAGAGATAGGAATATAAAATTTAGAAAGGAATTTAAGGAACGAATAGGTGTTGATTTGAATAATATTAATACTGGGAATAACGAAAATGGTGCAAGTCATCGATAACGTCAATATCCAATTACTTAAATATTGGGTTTTCAGCTAATAGTTTCTTTAGACTTAAATAAGTAGACAATAACCAGATAATTAAGATACTTCAAAAAGCCTTACAATTCACTTTGCCTAAGCTGAAACTGGAAGTAGATGAGGTTGAAGACTTGCCTTTGTTTTTGAATTAAACAGTGTTTTATTAAACTTTTTATTTAGTATTAAAGCTTTTTATAATTAATTATATACTTTAGCTATATTAGTCACAAAACAATTTAAAATGAAAAAATTAATTCTATTAACATTTTTAACATTAATATTCGTGGGCTGTAATCAAGCCGCAAGTGAAAAGTGCGAGTCTTTAGAAATAGCTAATGCGCAAATTGAGAAAGACATTAATACTTATAAAACAGCTTGGGATATGTTTTTTGAGACCAGAGATAGTCGAGCCATAAATACTGACAGTTTTGATGAGCAAGTAACAGTAGTTACTGCATCTGGTAATATAACAGGAATTGATGCATTTAGAGATTATTATAACAATTATTTGACTGGATTTTCCGATGCTGAATTTACTTTTGTTGATATTTTTGGCCAAGGAGAGAAAATTGTTAAACATTGGAGTTTTAAAGGAACACACGATGGAGAAATGTTTGGAATTCCTGCCACTAATAATAAAGTTGAAATAAACGGAACTACACTAGTTTTGATGAAAGATGGTAAAGTATTACAAGAACAAGATTTTTTTGATAATTATTCTTTCTTAATGCAACTAGGATTGTTGGAATAGTCAATACTTTAAACACCTCTTTAAAGTATAATGTTAAAGCCTCTAATTAATTTTAGTGGCGTTTTCTTTTAAACCACAGGCATAGGCATATCATCTTTAGTAAGTTCTGGGTTTTCTAGTTCTCTTAAATAAGTTAGACTAACATTTATAGATGCTTTTTGTAAGCAAAACCACATTCCAAGTATTTTATCAGTCGTATAGCTATAAACCATATATTTTACTGGGTATAGCGGGGGTGTAACTACCCTTTTAAAACTTTTATATCTTTTAATAACCTTGAAATTTCCTTGTCATCAGTTCCATCATAAATCCCACGTATTTGTTTTTTAGTATCGATTAAAATAAAATTAGGGGTATGTATAAAATCTTGA
>Ga0209601_1000996_pt1 | contig 21046 bp, 17 predicted proteins | sample COGITO_mtgs_1104_4_FD_184796 | JGI IMG/M metagenome (GOLD analysis project Ga0209601, IMG submission 184796) | Pelagic marine microbial communities from North Sea - COGITO_mtgs_110426 (SPAdes) (version 2) | ecosystem: Environmental > Aquatic > Marine > Epipelagic ...
CTTTGGCAAAAGCAAAAAGGGAATTCGTGGTTTCATCGGTTTCAGGCCTTCGAAGTAAAGTGCGCTGGGCTGACATCGCCCGGACCTGACTGGGCGACTCAAACAAAGCAATCAATTCCTGATCAGAAAGTTTTTCAAAATCCGGGAGAGGCTCAGGAATATAACCCTTTGGCTTTACCTGCACCACAAATCCATGCTCCGGACCGGCCCAGTTAAAGGATGCCGGACCATTCCAGCTGGCCTGATAGACCCGGCTCATGCCATCCACATCGGCATCGGTTGGACGGTTCACTTTAATAAAATTTTGGGGTGCTTGCGTTTCGACAAAACCCGCCCCTTTTCGCTCCACTTGATGACGGTATAGACCTGCCCGTCCCCAGTCACAGGTGAAGGGGGCATTGGCCCATTCCTTCGGGAAACCGGGCTCGTGAATGTAGACCCCTCCGCACCCGGAACCTCCGCCGTAATCAGCCAATGGGGCAATGATTTCATCCGCAAAATTCAAATACAAACGGGGATACCCATGATCATCCAATCCACTGAAATGATGAAAGCGTACATTCCACCCTCCCCCGTCATTGGTATTATCCCGTCCGAACAAATCGAGCAATGGACTGGTGGGTACAGCTAGAATATTCCGGGTACCATAGGAAAATAACTCCAATCCGGAACCGTCCGGACGAAAACGATACACCCCCCCTCCGCGGTTCTGCAATTTCCTCCCATCGGATCCGATTGCTTCAATGAAACCAAAATCTCCTCCGGCCACATAAATCCAACCATCCACGCCCAAATCCAATCCATTGGTGGTATGATCGGCCGGCCGATCCTTGAATCCGAATGCGATATTGGAAACCAGTCGCTTGCTGTCCTCGGCTATCCCATCTCCGTCCTGATCAAAATAGACAGAGACATGGGGAGGGTGCAGGAGATACAACCGATCATGATCCCAAATCAACCCACGGGGGGAATCAATCGAGGCAATAAACTCGGTTACCTCATCGGCCCGGCCATCTCCATCCTTGTCCCGCAGCCGTAAAACCCGCCCACGATCGGCATCTCGGCCCAACGAACCACATCCATCACTGGAAACATAAAGATCGCCATTGGGAGCAGCTGCCACATAGACCGGGTAGTTCGCCGATTGCCAGGGTGCAAAAAGAGTGGCCTCGAAGCCATCGGGCACACTCACCCCACCCTTTTTAAGAACCGCTGCCTCTTCGGCAGGAGTAAGTTGTACAATACCCGGTTTGTAGTTTCCACTCTTGGCAAGGGTGGAATGTTTGTCGGCGGCAAACCCACAGAGTCCGTTGAGGAAAAGGCCAAAGAGAAGAGATTGAAAATATTTAGACTTCATATTTTAGTAATTTGTAAAAGCTTACAAAAAGTTTTGGTGTTAGGTAAAGCAATCCACTCCGAACGAGAGTTCAATCTGAAGCACACTTAAAAACTACTTTTTAGTTACCCAGCTGATTCCGTTGGCCACCATATCCAGGAACTCTTTGGTGGATACAGTCTCGTTGTGATGCCCCATGGTGGTCGCATAAAGCTTAAATCCACCTTTTTCCTTCACCCAGGCCAATGCCTGTGGGGCGGGTGGTTTATGTTCGGCACCGTTGTCTCCATATGCCAGCACAGTGGTTCCCTCCATCACCGTGGGGACCATGTAAAGTTCACCCTTGGGGGTTCTCCATTTTTTGGGCAAGCCTTTGACTACAGGGTGCCCGGTTTGTTCTTTGGCAATGGTTACATCATAGGGGACATGGGGACCGTGTCCGGTAGAAACCACCCCAAGCATTTTATTCCAGCTCTTATCTTCGGGTTTACCTTTAAGATAGGGGTGATAAGTGTGCATCGCACAGTGCATCGCGATTGCAGGAACTCCGCTTTGATGAACCGCCACGACTTTATCGATAAATTGAGTGTCATCCTCCCGGGCAAAGCAGAAGTTATAAAATATAAAATCAAACCCTTTAGCCCAATCTTCCCGGCCCAGTAATCCTTTCATACGCCTCGGATCCATCTCGAAAAGAATTTCCCACTCCACCGATATACGCTTACTTATCTCCTCGGTAATTATATTTTTTTGGGTAGCATAGTCATGATGCCCACCCCCCGTGACCAGCAAACCCTTAAGAGGGGTTATTTTCTCATTTGCAAAGGAAAAAAGAGCCGTGGAAAATAACAGAAAGCTAGAAAATAATTTCATAATTGGGAGGTTTACTGAATAATTTGGTTTAAATTAAAACATTCATCTAACACGAGTCCCCGATTGAGACAACCCACAGATTACCAAAGCAATCCGGGTTACCCTCTTTAAATGTCAATCCTTTCAACCAGAGACAAGCTCAGTCCTTAAGGGGCTTTATCCAGACATTACGGAAACGAACCGGGTTGCCATGATCCTGCATTTTCAAGGGTCCCTTATCGTTGTGTTTCTTATATTCGGAAATCGAGTGCGGGCCTCTCCAACCGGTTCCACCACTTAACTCCAGATTATCATGGATGACATGGCCATTGTGGATAACATGGAATTTTGCCTTTCGGGTAACCTCGCCCTCATCATTGAAGATAGGACGATGAAAAGTAACATCATAAGTCTGCCACTCCCCTGGTCCACGAGTGGCATTCACCAAAGGCTTGGCCCGTCCGTACAGGGCTCCGCACTGCCCGTCCGGATAAGTGATATTTTTGTAGGAATCTAAAACCTGAATTTCATACTGCCCCATAAGAAAGACTCCGCTGTTTCCACGCCCCTGCCCGCTCCCCTTTGCTTCACTGGGTGTGGCAAATTCAATGTGTAATTTACAGGATCCAAACTCTTTCTTGCTCTGCAGGTAACCACCCCCCCGGACTGATTCCAGAGCTCCATCCACTAATTTCCACTTGGTTGGCCCACCTTTGGTTGCCTGCCAATTTTTGAGAGTTTTTGGGGTACCATCAAAAAGGACGACTGCCCCCTTGGGCGGTTTGGCCGCTTTGGCATCATAAGGCTTGGGTTCGACAACGGGAGGCTGCGGCTGTTTTTCCGGATCCGTCTCATGCACCTTGATTCCGTCGATGTACATGTATTCAGCCTTGCGTCCGTTTTGCTCCTTGATTTCCTTACGGATCACCGGTCCACTTTTTGAGAAAACCGAACAGGTTAGCGTTGCGATAAAAAGAGACAGGGCTGATAATTTAAACATCTTATATATTTCGTCTGATACTGGGCCATATGTCAATTTCATTGCCGGTAAGAAAATCATTTTTTCAACTCAATCTATGAACCTCAATTTACTCACTTCCTATATAGTTCTAGCATTCCTACCCTTGGGGAAAACATTGTTGGCAAGCACCGGACTTGCTCCCGAAGTTACCGATCTTAATGCCGCAGATATCTCGTTTGAAAAGGAAAAAGGAATACCTTACCTCAAAAAACCCTTCATCACTCGTAAGCCAAGAGACAGAAATGATCAGCTTACAGTAGGTGAACTGGGAAAAGACGGAGGTAAAAAAGAGAAAATCCTCCATTATGTTCGAAAACTGGCTGAACCTGCAGACAGCCCAAAGCATGGTAAAACCGACAGCCTATTGGTCGCGTACAAAGATAAGCTGATTTTCGAATCTTATTTTCGAAGAGGAAGGGCCAACTATCCGCACTATCAGATGTCCATTACCAAGTCTTACACTACCTACGCCATAGGTCGAGCCATTCAACTTGGCCACCTTTCCATGGAGGACTTACACAAACCCGTGGTATCCTTCCTTAAGGAAATCAAGACTAACCAATTAGCCAAAGGGGCGGATAAAATCACCCTTCATCAAGCGATGCAAATGAGGTCTGGCATTCGATTACCCAAAAAGAAAATTGGCAATTTTATGCAAAAGCCCAATCTGCTTCGTGGACAGGGACAAGCCCGAGCTTACTTACAATTCACTGAAGATCTACCCGTTCTTCCAAACTCTTCATTCCAACCCTTCAAATACCAGGCAGCCGACACCGTCTTCACCATGCAGGTCCTGGAATCTATTGTTCCGGGATCGGCGGAAGGTTTCATTCGTGATGAACTGCTGAAGCCTATGGGTATTCTCAACTATGGTTGGCAGGAAGATCTGAGCGGGTTCCCCAAATCAGCAGCCGGTTCCAGTTTACGGTCCCGCGATATGATCAAGATGGGTTTGCTTACTCTCCATCAGGGAAAATGGAAGGGGAAACAACATCTGCCTAAAGACTTTGTTAAAAGAGCCACTTCACCCCTGGTGCAGACAAATGAAGAAAACTTTTACGGCTATTTTTGGTGGAGTCAGACTCGCGAAATCAACGGTAAAAAATATCCAATTATTCAGGGACGGGGAGCGGGCGGTCAGTTCATCTTTGTCTTCCCCAGTCTCGACCTAGTGGTGGCAGCCACTGCACACAACAAAGGCATGGGCAGGATGCTCAAAGAACTCCCCGAGGCTCTTACTCAGGCATTCTAAAAAAAGATATTATCCTTCTGCCCAGCGGTAACCCACGCCATGAACAGTTAGAATAAGCTTCGGACTGGCAGGATCAGGTTCCACTTTCTTACGCAGTTGAACGATATGCTGATCCAAAGTTCGGGTTGTTCCATAGTAATCGATTCCCCAAGCATGATCGAGTAAGTAATCCCGACTAAGAGCCTCCCCTACCCGTTCACGAAACAAAGAAAGCAGTTTCAATTCACGCGGCGTGAGTGAATGTACATTTCCATTTGCCTTTAATTCATATCGGCGACCATCCACCTCAACAGAGCCAATGTTAAAATTTGCCGGAGGCTCACCTGTTTTTTGAGAATCAGAAGAGTTACCAGAACTTCTCCGCAAAAGTGCCTTAATACGGGCCAACAGTTCACGAACCGAAAAAGGCTTAGTTACATAATCATCGGTCCCCATCTCAAAACCAAGAACTTTATCAATTTCTTCACTCTTCGCGGTAAGCATGAGAATGGGAACATCTGAACCGATCGCACGGACTTCACGGGCCACTTCATATCCACTTTTTTCCGGCATCATTAAATCAAGAATGAGTAAGTCCCATTTTTCCTGACGGAAATGGGAAATTGCTGCTGCCCCATCTCCAACTCCATGAGCTTCATGCCCATCCATTTCCAATGCATCGATCAAACCCGAACGGATGTTAATATCATCTTCTGCAATCAGTATTCTTTTTTTCATGTTTCTTTTGATAAAGGAAATACAATACGAAAACAGGCACCCTTGGGGTGGTTGGGTTCACAAGCAATCGTTCCCTGCATATCTTCGACCAGTTTTTGAGCAATGCTTAATCCAATTCCACAACCCGGCTTGGTGGAAGTGAGAGCATCATCCACACGATGAAAAGTTTCGAAAATCTTTTCTCTTTGTTCCGCAGGAATTCCGGGACCATGATCAGCCACTTCCAAAGTAATAGTCTGTTTATCTTTGAATAGACGCACTCCAGCAAATTTTCCTTCGCTTGCATATTTCACTAGGTTATCCAAAAGATTCAGAATAATCTGCTCGAGAGCATCGGGATCCAATTTGGCTAAACCATTAAAGGATTCGTCCAACCATTCCACCTTGAGATCGTTTCTCTCCAATCTTGGGGTTTGAGTCTCTAGAATTCCTGAAATCACTGATCCCATTTCAACCTGCTCCCAATTGTAAGTTTTCTCTCCTCTTTCCAATCTTCCAAAATCCAAAACATTATTAACTAAACGAGTGAGACGCTGGCTCTCGGAAATAATAGTCTGAAGATATCCTTTTCGTTTGTTTTCATCTTTCACCATGCCATCGCCAAGCATTTCACCGTACATTCGAATAGTGGTAAGGGGCGTTTTCAGTTCGTGTGAAACATTGGAAACAAAAGTGGTTTTTCTAACCGCCTCTAAGCTGTTTCTGCGCACCTGAATCAAAAGAACAGAACCTCCCAAAAGAAATGCTGCGACCAGAATAAGTGAGATCACCGCACTAAAAACAAGGTAGCCTCCACGCTCAGGATTAAATGAAAGGCCCAAAATTGATGATATGCTTCCTAACTTGGCAATCTGTTCATCCGGTAATTCAGCGGGAGGCAAAACAACCTCTTGAGGCAAAACTCTCCTAGCGGAGAGCTTCCAACCTGGAAGCTCTTCCCCAACGGGAACGGAAGCTTTCACAAACCTTTCATTCTCCCCAGGACTGTCCCCCGAAGAACATATTTCAATCCCCTGATCATCTTTTAATACAAAAGATTCACCATCGACCAGATTTTCGGGAAATCCACTCTTGAGGCTTTTTATAACCTCTTCGGTCTCTAGTTCCAAACCCATTCCCGTTAAAGGATTCGACTGCCTCCACACCATCCAAATTGGAGAATCTTTGTTTCTGTCATACTCCCACTCCTCCCTCGATTTGAATGCAACCCCATCAACAGAAGTCTCCTGTGCCACCTCTTCTAGTTCATCAGAAACCTCAAGAACCTGAATATCATTCCTGACTTCATCACGTAGTTGCTTTCTCTGCACTTTGCTTGCACGGAAATTATCCAAGCCATTGGCCCAGGAAGATTTCTTTGATTCAACTGCAATCTTTTTTAAATTTAAGTCGGTAATATTTTGACTAAGAAAGGACTGAGCTTCCCTGTAATTTTCCAACTGAGAATCAGGCTGCTGAGAAAGAGATCGCTGTTTAGCGACAGCTGGAGCATTGATTTGTGAGTAAAGAGCCTGAGAATTAGCACGCTGCTGCTGGAGAGAATCCAAGGCCTCGCTCTGACTAATTTGCGATTCAGCTAATAAGTCATTTTGTTCTGATTCACTTTGGTAAGCTACTACACCTTCATCCGCTTCTTTTGTCATTTTTTCATCACGATCAACCTGTGCTAAGGATTCAACTTCCAAACCATCGTCCAAAACTTCTTTTGCTTTTTCTGTTTTCTGCCAAGCCCAGCCATCATCATCTTTAAAAATAGATAGGTTGCGATTTTGAGTATCTTTGGAATAAGTTACCTCCTGACCTTTCCCCCAAACAAATCCATTGGCAACCCATCTGTTTGAATTAGACCAAGCTAGCATTTCTTGGTTGCTTGATTGATTATCCAATTTTCGTAATCCCAACATCAGTCCATCTTTAAGTTCGGACATGATCAAATCGATATTATCTGCTACCGTTCTAGCCCGGATTGCCAACGAATCCTCTGCCGCCTGTTCAGCATACTCTGCCATCTCGCGGGACTGCCTAGCCATTTCATGATAGAGCTTTGCCCTACTTGTCGCTTCCTGCGCCATTACACGGGAATGCTCGGCATTTGATCGAATCCGACTGCCTTCCTTCTGCAATAGAAGAAAGGCAAGGATTCCGACTGAAAAGGTAGCCATAACCAGCAAACCCAGCCAAATAACAAAACGATTCAAACGCATTTCAATCTAACTTGATAAAATCAACCAATAATAGCAAGCCACAGCTCAAAGCCTATTTTCGGGCTTTTGGAATTACTTTCTGCTGAGACTGCACTTGATAATTCGAAGATTTCCAAGCCTTGCGATTCTCATTGGACAGGCCTTCAGCTTGATCAAGTTCCTCCACTTCATCAAGAAACTGACCATTCTTATGGCTGATCGATGAACTGGCCCAAACTCTGTTTTGGGCTTCGATCTTAAAATTTAGTTTCTTAAGTTCACGAACCGCTTCCTCATGCCTTCCCTCGTCCGCCAATTGAATGGCTTGATCTTTGGCCTCTGCGACCTGGTTGTCCACATAGGCAACGATCACATCTTCATTAACTGATTCATTCACAACTTTCTGGTTATCACTGAAAGCACATTTAATTTTAGTTTTACGGGTTTGCCTTTCTTCTCCCTTCGCAGAGTCAAAACTGACTGAAATATTCGCCAAGCTGATACTTTGATCATGATTACCTTCAGGCACTTCCACTTCCAAAAGCGCAAACTTATCTTGCCCACCATAAAGATGCTTAATTTCAATTTCTACCTGATTTCCTTCAATTTTTCCATCCCTTCCGATCAGACGAACGGGACGTACCTTCCCCTGCATTTCAATTTTTATAACTGCATTACGTGCAACCACACTTAGTGCATCTCCGATTTCAGCATCAAAAATACCTGACAATTCACTACTGTTTTCGGCAAAATAAAGGTTTCCTTGCCCTTCTTTCGCAAGACCCGCCATGAGATCTTCATTATATCCACCACCGAGACCGATAGTGCTAACTGAAATATCTTCCTTCACAAAAGCCCGTCCCAGTCTTACCAAATCAGCGGTTGAAGATGGACCCTGATTCGCCAAGCCATCTGAAAGAAGGATAATCCGATTAAAATATTCTTTGCTCAAATTCTTTCTTAATTCTGCAGCTCCCTGATTTACTCCAGCGTACAGGGCAGTTCCCCCAACGGCTCGCAGGTTTCGTATAATATTTTCCAGTTTACTGACATTTCCAGCCTTCTGTGCCGGAGCAATGGATTCAGCCTGGTTGGAATAAGCTACAATAGATACCAAATCCTTCGTTCCTAAACGTCGAATCGCCTGAACGGCGGCCTCCTTTGCCTGTGCAATTTTTTCACCGCTCATTGATCCGGATTTATCAAGGACTAAAGCAACATTTACCGATGGTCTATTCGCGGCATCGCGAATAATTTCTTCCGGCTCAAGGCAGACTTTGATTACTGCCTTTCCTTTTTTGCCGGCAGGCAGAATAGTGCGATCCAAATCAACCCGGACATGAACATTAGGTTCCTTTGAATCCTTTTTCTTCTTTTTTGCGGATATGGTTTGAATGCCACTTAAAAGAAAGAATGTGGCTGTAAGTAGAATAGATAATCTTTTCATGGTGTGAATATTTGTTGGGTTTATTTTCAAAACCCACATTCAACCACAAAACGAGTGAAATGTTGTCAGTCCTCGGTAAAATAAATGTCAAAGAAATGTCATGATGTATCTTTTCATCACAATGTAATCTGAACATGAGCGAGGAAACAGCCCACCCAAACAAGTGTAACTGCTAACTTCTATTGATTCTCCAAGGGAATCAGTTCTATCCCGGCATCATTGCGAAACCTTTCGAGCAATTCCGGATCAAAGGGTTCCCTGGTAATTGCAATAGTTCTCCATTTTGAATTTTGCCAAGTTAATGGGAATGAATCTTCCACCTCGTATTGAGTTTTCAAGACTCGATATATATCCCTACCCAAAATCTCATGTGAAAAAAAATGGTGATCCCCACGACTTCCCATATAGCTCCATTTCCCCGTCATTTTCCCAGTTGGTATCATTAAGGTGCGAAGTCTTTCACCAGTAATTTCCTCAGCATACCATTTCGCTGGTACCTTGGTTACGATCGCACTTTTCTGAGCAATCTTCCTCCCGCCAATCATGGAACCACCGACTAGAATAACTGGAGAAGCGGCAACAACCGAAGCACCTCCCTTAAGGGACTGGGGAACTGATTTATTTGAATGACCTCCGCAGGAGATAAATAAATTTACCAAAAGTAAGTAAAAAATTACCTTCATTAAATTCTTTTAAAATTCTTTTTTTCTACTTAAAAGTTTTTGCAGACTCCGCCGGCAATCTTAAGTTTAGTAGAGGCATCTCCCTGCAATACAACTTCGGGCAGATTGCGAAAACGAACTTCGAAATTTTCATTTGCTTTGGAATGGATTTCGGAACCTATGTAGTCATCACTTTCACCAATAAAATTTCCGCCTTCGTCATAAAACTCCACTTCCACACTAACTGAAGTCCAAGCACTGTCCGTTAAATTATTAATAATTCCAGTCACAACCATTTCTTTGCCATCTATCCTGGTATCAAAACTGGTAATATCCAAATCATCGGAAGCGAGAGAATTGGATTTAAAAAATATGGAGAGAAAGGGAATAAAACCAAGCAACAATATAGGTATAATCACTAAAGCTTGCTTGGCATTGTAACCCATCTTTAAAGTAGTGATTTCTTTATCACAATGTGGGCAGGTTAGTTTATTTTTCATTTACAGAAAGATTAATAGTAAATTATGATCGTTGAATAACAGAAATTAATTAACTAAAGTCAATTAATGAATGAAAAGCCAAAAATTCTTTTTGTTGATGACGAACCGGCAATCTTGTCGGACTTGCAAAGACAATGCCGGCATACCTATGATACCTATATAGCTGTAAGCGGTGAGGAAGGAATACAAACTTTTGAAAAAGAAGCACCCTTTTCCGTTGTGGTATCCGATCAAAGAATGCCGGGGATGGACGGTGCTTCCTTTCTTTCTGAAATCATAAAACTTGACCCTGACTGCACCACTATGCTCCTTACCGGGCATGCCGATTACACAGATGCAATGAAAGCGGTAAATTCAGGGCATGTGTTCAGGCTTTTAGAAAAGCCATGTTCAACTGAAACCCTTAGGGATGCTTTGGCAGCGGGGGTACGCCAAAGGGAATTAATTGAGTCAGAAAGGGTACTTCTTCATGAAACATTAATTGGATCGGTAGAAGCCCTCACGGAAACACTTTCAACCATAAAACCTCTGTTTTTTGGCAGGGCACAAAGAGTCAAGCGACTAGCTGGCGAAATCGCGAGAGTGCTCAATTGCAAAAACACCTGGCAAATTGAAACAGCTGCCATATTTTCTCAGTTAGCTGCAATTACACTGCCTGAGGAAGAAGCAGAAGATGTTTTTCACAACAAACAATTGCGCCCCGACATCAAAAAACTGGTCGAGAAATTCCCCAAAGTCATCGATCATCTACTTGGACACATTCCCCGTCTCGAAGAGGTAAGGGCTATACTCGACTGTTTATTGGTCAGCCCACTGCCTTACAAAAATGAAGGAAAAGAAAATATAATTTCAAGTTATGAAATCTTACGGACAGCCCTTGAATTTGATTATCTTGAGACCGAAGGACACGAACTAGATATTATTTTGGGTACTCTTGATGCAAGCCAGCCAAGTTTTTCCAGAGAAATTCTTTTGGCCCTTCGGGGCTTACTGCAAAAGTCAAAATCACGTTACATAATTGCTGAGGTTTCAATAAATGAATTAGCAGTAGGAATGCGACTGGCTGAAAATATTCATTTGGAAAGCGACATGTTGGTAGCACCAAAAGGAACGGACATTACAAATCATTTTCTCGAAGTGATTCACAATTACAACTCTTGCTACACCCGTTCACCGTTCCCTAAAATGATTAAAGTTTTTAAAAGAGAATAACACCGAGTAAATTGAATCCATTAAGAATTAGAAATTTCTTGCTTTTATCGGTTTGGGCAACGGCTTGCCTTACCGGTTTCTTACTACTATGGAATTATTCCTTTACACCTGGGAAAACCGAGGAGGCACCTCTTAAAATACCTTCACATTTCCAAGATGGTCGTTTCCATTTACTCATGAGCATTCATCCCCGCTGCCCTTGCACAAAAGCTTCATTGGCTGAACTTCATAGAATTTTGGCCAAAACAAAAGGCAAGATGGGCGTTTCAATCCTTGTCTACATGCCGAGGGGGGAACAACGGGAATGGCAGAATGGTGCTTTATTAAACGAAGCCAAGTCCATCCCTGCCGTGTCTATTTTATCTGATCAAATTGGTAAAATTGCCGAGTCACTTGGAATGACAACTTCCGGTGCGGTTTGTCTTTATGACAAAGATGGAAATCTTAGGTACTCTGGAGGCATAACCGCAAGCCGAGGTCATGAAGGAGACAATCATGGCAAGTCGATCATACTGTCTCAAGTATTGGGCAAAACAACAGGTATTGAGAAAGGAATCGTATATGGATGTCCGATACAAAACAACCCCACGGACTCATAAAATTCATTTTCTATGGAAAAAATTAATCAAGTAGCGGAAAAACTTTTTAAAAAAGACCTCCAAAGAATCGTTAAAAGAACCGACTTTCTTTTTGTTCGATTGCTCTTGGGTCAATACATATTCGGAATCTGCTTGGCGTTACTTGTCTCTCCCTACACTTGGGAAGGAGAAGAGAGTTCCTGGCACATTCATTTATATGCCGCGATCATTCTTGGACTCATCATAATCTTACCTGCACTTTACCTCGGTAGATTTCACCAAGGTAAAATAATTACAAGACATGTCATTGCTATATCTCAAATTTTAATCGCTGCCCTCTTTATCCATCTTACTGGAGGGCGGATCGAGACCCATTTCCTCATTTTTGCCAGCCTTCCTATCCTTGCATTTTATAGAGATTTCAAAGTACTGCTCACTGCGACTGTGATCATTTACCTCGATCACTTAGCCCGCGGTTTTTGGTACCCGGAATCAGTTTACGGTGTTCTAACCGCAACACCCTGGCGCAGTCTGGAACACGCGGCATGGATATTATTCGAAGTCGTTTTCCTGATTTATTCGAATAAAAGAAGTATTCTTGAAATGAAGCAAATTGCACAGAATCAGACTGACTTGGAGGATGCCAAACACTCAGTTGAAGATGAAGTAAACAAAAGAACGGATGAATTGGTAAAACAGACTAAAGAACTGGAAACACAAACCAAGGAGCTTGAAGCCCAGACCACAGAATTGGAGAAAGAAATCAATTTGCGCAAGAACCTTGAAACTCAGTTGGTACAGGCTCAGAAAATGGAATCAATTGGGCAATTGGCTTCCGGCGTAGCCCATGAAATTAACACCCCGACTCAATATGTAGGAAATAATATTTCATTTTTTAAGGAAAGTTTTGAAGATATGGTTTCTCTGCGAGAAAAATACAGAGATATTCTTTCGGGAACATCCAAAGAAAACCTCTCCGGAATTGCCGCAAAACTGGAATCCGTTGATAAAGAACTTGATATTGACTACCTTCTCGACGAAGTCCCAAAGGCATTCTCGCAAACTTCGGATGGAGTTCTCAGAATTGCAGAAATCGTTCGTTCCATGAAAAGTTTTGCCCACCCTGGCGGGCATCAAAAAAAGGTAAACCTCAAAGAGCTCATTTCGACTGTGGTAACTGTTGCTACCAATGAATGGAAGTACTCGGCAAAAGTGACAAACAATATACCGGATGACTTCCCTGAAGTATCCTTGTATCCAGGGGAATTTAATCAAGTTATCCTAAATCTAATTGTTAATGCAGCCGATGCGATAAAGGATGCCATTCAAGAGAAAAAGTATGAAAGAGGAGAGATCACCATTTCTGCCGAACAGGAAGACAACAAAATTAAAATCATAATCGCTGATAATGCACTGGGGATTCCCGAAGGTATTAAAACTAAAATATTTGACCCCTTTTTCACCACCAAAGATGTTGGTAAAGGAACAGGACAAGGGCTGACACTTGCCCATAATTTGATTGCAAAAAAACACGCAGGCTCCCTTCACTTTGAAACAGAACAAGGAACCGGAACAAAATTTATCGTTACAATACCCAATCATCAGAGCGATTAAACCTAAATACATATTTCTTTAATTTTCATGCAGGAAGATTCACCAAAGATTATTTTTGTAGATGATGAGCCACAGGTTCTAGACGGACTTCGAAGAGCACTACGGGGCCAGCGTAAAAATTGGAATATGACTTTTTGCGAAGGTGGAAAAGAAGCACTTGCAAAAATTCAATCTGCAGGTTGTGATGTTCTAGTCACAGACATGAGAATGCCAGGAATGAGCGGACTTGAATTGCTTAAAGAAGTGAGAACTCACTCACCCAAAACAGCTCGAATTGTTCTTTCAGGTTATACCGAACAAAAAGTTGTAATTGAATCGGTCGACTTAGTACATCAGGCCCTTCTAAAACCAATGGAAGCTTCGAAGGTTCAACTGGCAATTCAAAATTGCCTTGAAGCGGTCAAATGCCTTTCCTCGAAATTAAAGGAAGGCATTGTTTACCTAAATGGGATGCCTGGTCTTACCCTAACGAAAAATCAATTTACAGAAGCCCTCAATACTCAACCAACTAAATCTGAACTGGCTGCTATAGCTGCATCTGATCCTTTTATTGGATCCCGATTGCTGAGGGTTGCCAATTCTCCCTTTTTTGGGAAGGCTCTTATTAAGATTGACCTAGAAGAAGCGATTAATGTGGTGGGCCCCGAAGCACTTAGCCAACTGGTTGCTGCCGGAAAATTTGAACAGTCCGAGCATTTCCCCAATGGAATCCCACAACCTTATATTGATGTGCTCACTGATTCCGCAAAGATGGGACGACTATGCCTCGAAATTTCCTCTATAATGAAGGGAAATTCGTTGAGCCAACCAGAGGCTCTTACTGCAGGTCTGTTAAGTTTCCTTGGAAGACTCGCTTTTTTTGCAATAGATGAAGAATTTTCAACTTCCGCTATGAACTTGGACAAACCGATTTATGACTCGGAGATCAATCATTTTGGAATTGATTTCGCCAAAGCAGGTGCAACTCTCGCAAACCTATGGGGCATGCCTGCTTACTTCTCTACTGTGATCGAAAACCAACTCCAACCATCACAGTCAAAATACCCGAGCCATTTGCTTCTGAGCCTTCATTTAGCCCAAATCGTTTTTCACGAAGCAAAAAACAACCTTCATCTTTTCCCGTTACCTCAGTTAGACAAAGATTTCATCACCGAACATAATTTTTGGGATGATACTGTAACAATCTTAACCCGTTACAATATACCCTTTAGTAAGCAGACGAATTCTACTTAATAAAGGGAAAGATCGTGCTTTCAACATGTGATTCCTTCATCGCAACTTGTATCTTCTGAACGATCTGAGGGTTCTTGGAAGCAATATTATTTTCCTCTCCAATATCCTTGGATAAATCATAGAGCTCGATCGGAGAATTTGGATCCTTACGAACATTCAAACGAATTCCTTTCCACTTACCCATACGCACCGCCTGCTTTCCTCCCCGTTCGTGAAATTCCCAATAGAGATATTCTCTTTTCTTTTGTTGATTCTTTTTACCCAAGAGTGTGGGAGCGAAGGATACTCCATCTAATCCGGTAGGAGCTTCCGTGCCTGACAATTCACACAGGGTGGGTAACAAGTCCCAACCCGCGGCAATATGGGAACTGGTGCTTCCGGATTTAATTTTACCAGGCCACCAGGCAACTGTGGCAACCCGGATGCCTCCCTCATATAGATCGCGCTTATATCCCTTGAGCGGACCATTGCTGTCAAAGAAGTCAGGCTTATGCCCACCCTCTTTGTGAGGACCGTTATCCGAGGTGAAAATCACCAGGGTATTATCATCGATCTTAAGTTCTTCAAGAAGATCAAGAATCCGCCCGACATCTTCATCCATATGCTCCATCATCGCCGCAAAGGCAGCCACCGGATTGGTGATCACCGAACCTCCATACTTCCCGGTAACCTTTTCAAATTCGGGAAACTTCTTCCTCCAGGGAGCAATCCGCTTTTCGGGAGACTGCATCGCCGCATGAGGAATCGTGAAGGGAACGTAGCAGAAAAATGGATTATCCTTATTTGCCCGAATGAACTTCAGGCACTCGTCCGCAATCAATGTATGAGAGTAATGCTTACGATCCAGCATGACCTTTTTCCGATCGCTCCATACATGGGTGGGATAAAAATTATGAGACTGACGCTGGCAGTTCAGTCCATAAAAGCGATCAAAACCCTGATTCATTGGATCACCTTCGGTACCGGGAGCACCCAGTCCCCATTTACCGAACATACCCGAAACATAACCTGACTGCTTTAAAACTTCAGGGATAGTCACTGCCTTCATGGGTAACGGATGTTGCCCTTCGGGTTTGATCTCTTTATTACCGCGGATGTAACCACGGCCCGAATGATGACCGGTCATCAGGCTGGAACGGGAAGGTGCACAAACCGTACTGGAAGCATAGAAGTCGGTCAGCTTCATTCCCCCCTTGGCCATCCGGTCCACATTCGGAGTCTTAAATTTTTTCTGACCAAAACAGGAAAAATCCCCGTACCCGGCATCATCCACCATGATGTAGACAAAGTTTGGTTTCTTGGCCAAGGCCACGCATGAAAGGAACAGGAAGCTTGTAAGAGTGATGAGAAATATTTTCATAATTTAAGTACTGAGCAAATAATCATTTAATTGGCAGAAGAAGAAAAGGTCACGCTGAAATCTATAATCTAAAAATAATATCCTTCGGATCAACGGTTAATAATTGACCCGAAAGCCTTCTTCTCTTCCATCCTATTATATGAGAAACATTTTACTTTTAGTTTTCTTGTTTACAGGATTTCTCCAGCTTTCCGGAAAACCCAACATTCTAGTAATTATGTCGGACGATATGGGTTACTCCGATCTAGGATGTTTCGGCGGAGAGATTCGCACCCCGAATTTGGATTCCCTAGCCAACGGGGGTGTTCGCTTCACAAATTTCTACAGCGAAAATATGTGCTGGGTGTCCCGTGCTTCCATGCTCACCGGAGTGTATCACCGAACTTCCCTAAAAAACGGCACCCTTCATCCACACTGCATCAGTCTCCCCGAAGTTCTTAAGCAAAACGGATACGCTACCGGTATGATGGGCAAGTGGCACCTCGCGGGGAAATTCACACAAAACAATGGACGAGATGCGGTCTATCCCGATCAACGCGGATTTGATTACTTCTATGGAATCCTTGGCGGGGCAAGTAGTTTCTTTTCCCCTGAGGGTCTCAAAAGAAACCGAACTTCAATCGACCATGAATTTATGGACGATGAGGATTACTATTTTACTAACGCGATTGGAAAAGAAGCGATTTCATTCCTCCAAAAGTCTCCGACAGATCAACCTTTCTTTCTCTATCTGCCCTTCACTGCGGCCCATTGGCCCCTTCATGCACCGGAAGATGAAATTAATAACTACAAAGGAAAGTTCTCTGCTGGTTGGGATGAACTAAGGAAAAAACGCCTCAAACGAATGAAAGCATTGGGAGTCATTAACCAGTCAGTTAAACTTTCCCCCCGTCACCCTAATATTCCTGCATGGAAAGATGAAAAGCACAAAGCCTGGCAGGAACGGCGCATGGAAGTCTATGCCGCTCAGGTTAGCATAATGGATCGTGTCATTGGTGAAGTGATCGATCACTTACGGGAATCCGGACAACTTGAAAATACTCTCGTCTTTTTTACCATCGATAATGGAGGGTGCCATGTCGAATACCCGCCTAATAGAAAAGGTGACTACCTCCCAGAAAAAACCAGGGACGGTAGATCAATGAAACCCGGGAACCTCACTCACATTATGCCTGGTCCAGAAATTACCTACCAGAGCTATGGGTATGGCTGGGCCAATTTATCCAATACACCCTATCGCTTCTTCAAACAATATGACCATGAAGGGGGAATCCATACACCTATGATTGCTCACTGGCCAAAAAAAATTAAAACAAAGGGATCCACCAACCAAACCCTATCACATCTCGTTGACCTGGTACCCACCATTATCGAAGCCACCGGAATCACTCCGCCAGAAACCTCAGCGGGAAAAAAGAGAATCGCTTGGGATGGCCGATCCATTCTACCTGCTCTATTCGGTAAGAAACAAGCAGACCCAGCAGTCCTTTTTTTCCATCATGCGAGAGGCAAAGCTATCCGCACGGGAAATTGGAAACTCGTCTTCAATAAAGATCAAAAAAAGAGGGCCAAATGGGAACTTTATGATCTCAGCGTGGATCCAAATGAATTAAACGACTTGGCCGAACGAAATCCTCAAAAAGCCAATGAACTCGCCAAACTTTGGCAAAAACGGGATCAAAACCAAGTGGACAGAAATCGATTATAAAAACAATATTAAAACAACTTCAATTTCCGTACCCACAAATTATCTGCATCCAAAAAAATTCACTTATGAAATACGTTTCCTGCTTTTCCTTTACTGCGTTCATATACATTTTATTCGTGCCTCTTGCTGCTAGAGGCAAAAACATCGTCGTCATACTCAGCGATGATCACCGGTATGATTTTATGAGCTTCATGGAGGAATCTCCTGAATTCCTGGAGACTCCCAACCTGGATCGCCTTGCCACTGAGGGTGCTCATCTGGCCAATGCCTTTGTCACCACATCTCTCTGTTCTCCCAGCCGGGCCTCCATTCTCACCGGACAATATATGCGAAATCATCGGGTGGTTGATAACCAGCGGCCCGTGCCGCCAGGCACCATGTTTTTCCCTGAGTATTTACAGGATGCAGGATACCAAACTGGGTATGTGGGAAAATGGCATATGGGGCATGAAGACGACACCCCCCGAAAAGGCTTTGATCACTGGGTTAGTTTTGCCGGTCAGGGAACTTATTTCGATCCCACATTCAACATTAATGGCAAGAGGAAATCATTCAAGGGATACAATGCCGATCTGCTTACTGATCAGGCGATCAGTTGGCTCAACCAAGTATCCAAGCCCAATAAAAAGAAAAAACCTTTCTTTCTCCAAATCGGATACAAGGCAGTCCACTACCCTTTCCAGCCCCCTCCCCGCCATGCCGAACGCTATTCGGACAAAAAGATCGACTACCCGGAAACCATGGCAAACACCGAGGAGAATTATCAAACGCAATCCAATTGGATTCGTGAACGCAGGTATGGAATTCATGGGATCGACCATATGCAAACGGGTGCGTTGGATAAAGATCCCGTCCCGGACTTCGATGAACTGTATCATAATTTTTGCGAGACCGTTCATGCATTGGACGAGAATATTGGTCGAGTCCTCAACCAGTTGGATAAGCTCAAACTGACCGAAGACACCCTGGTTATTTATCTCGGGGATAATGGTTTCGCCCTCGGAGAGCATGGATTCTACGACAAACGCGATGCCTTCGAGGAATCCATCCGCATTCCCATGCTCGCCCGCCATCCCAAGTTGATCAAGCCGGGTGCCCGCATTGAAAACATGACTCTCAATGTGGATATTGCTCCCACCATTCTGGAATACGCGGGAGTTGCATTACCAGCCAATCCCAAGATGGACGGAGACTCCTTCCTTTCATTACTTCAGGGAAAGAAGCCAAAGCATAAATGGCGTGATCATTTCGTTTATGAATACCACTGGGAATGGAATTTCCCAGCCACCCCGACAACCCTCGCCATCCGTACAGATAAAGAAAAATACGTCTTTTATCATGGTGTGTGGGACCGGAACGGGTTTTATGATCTAAATTCCGATCCACATGAACGTCATAATCTAATCCATGTACCCGCTTACCAGGAACGTATCCTAGAACTTCGTGAAAAACTATTTAATGAACTCGATTCCACCAGTGGTCTTTCCCTCCCGATCCGTCGCCCAAAAAATGAACAGTTTTACGACCGCAAGCTCAGACGCTAGGTACTGTATAATTCTTTAATTTTAAGGAGGAAAAAGATTTTGATCTTCGAAGAACTGGACTTTAATTCCACCCCCATAGGTGACTTGGTATTGCGCCGCAGAAGAATACCGAAACTAGGGGATATTGATGTTTATGAAGTCAAACTGGGTGACGATTTTTTAATGTCCAGTCTATTTCATGAAGCAGAACATCAGCTCGCCAAGCTCGGGCTTGATTTAATGGAAAGAGACGATCTAGATGTAGTGGTGGGAGGCCTCGGGTTGGGATATACTGCGGTCGCAGCACTGGAAGATCCACGAGTAAGCTCGCTTGTCGTTATCGAATACCTAGCACCCGTAATCGAATGGCATAAGAATGGGTTGGTTCCCTTGGGCGAATCTTTAACTGGTGATCATCGGTGCCATTTGATTCATGCCGATTTTTTCGCTCTTTCTCAAGATACTGACAATCATTTCAATTCTGTAAATCCAGCAAAAAAGCACGATGTCATTCTTCTCGATATTGACCATACGCCAAGCAATGTTTTGTACCAGACCAATGCCCGGTTCTACACCGAAGAAGGATTGAATGAACTCAAGCAGCACTTGAAACCGGGGGGAGTTTTTGCGATTTGGGCAGACGGAAAACCAGAATCATCCTTCATCGATCGATTAGGCAAAGTCTTTGAGTCGTCTGAAGGTCATACCATAGAGTTTAATAATCCTATAACCGAAGACACGTCGAAGGGAACTGTCTACCTAGCCCAAAAGTCCGGCTAAACAAAGGATCGCATCCCGGCAAGCGGGAGGGACAACGAATTACTTGCCCTCGGGCAACTCGAGGATGGTGATGTTCCTGAACTTCACAGGTGCTCCGTGACCACAGAAACAGATGTGACCGCTACGCCGTTTGGCTCCTTTATGCTTGGGCTTGGCTTGATTGATCTCATCCAAATCTGCACTAAGAATCTCCGTTCCGTTCAGTTCCACTTTGATAAGCGGGCCATTAACCGTTACCTTCTGACGATTCCACTCACCAACAGGCTTAAGATGGCCACGCTTGGCTGCAGCTAAGGTGTAGAGTGATCCATGGTACTGGTAATCCTTGAGTTTCGCATATCGCTTGTGAGAGTTATCGAGTATTTGCAATTCCATACCCGCGTAAGCCGCATCTCCCTTTCCGGGATAGTGTATACCCAACCCATTGTTACCGCCGGGTGGCAAAAGGAATTCAAACTCGAACACATAATTTGAGTATTCCTTCTCCGAAACCAGATTGCCTCCCTTGCAGACAATTGTACCGTCCTCGACCACATAGTTGGCTTTTCTCCAACCACTTAGATCTTTGCCATTAAATAAAGAGACTGGTTTGGCACCCAGGACAAAACTTGAAAGAATAACAAAAACGAGAAAAGGCATTAAATTTTTCATACCAGTAGGATTTGAGAATCGAAGACACTAAGCAAGAATATCCGTGACCACATGACCATGAACATCGGTGAGGCGCCGATCGATTGAGTTGTGTCGCACCGTCAATCGCTCGTGATCAAATCCAAGTTGGTGAAGCATGGTGGCGTAAGTATCGTACACGGTTGTGGGATTCTTTCGGTCTAGTGGTTTGTATCCCCACTGATCGCTCTCCCCGTGTGTCATTCCCCCTTGAAAGCCCCCTCCTGCAAACCAGTTGGTAAAGACGAAAGGATTATGATCCCGCCCCTTGCTTCCCTGACTGCTCGGCATCCGTCCAAACTCCGTGGTCCAGTGAATAATGGTATCCTCAAGCAAACCGCGTTGCTTTAAATCCTTAATCAGACCAGCCGTCCCGCGGGCCATACCAAGGGAAAGAGA
>Ga0209601_1001018_pt1 | contig 20813 bp, 25 predicted proteins | sample COGITO_mtgs_1104_4_FD_184796 | JGI IMG/M metagenome (GOLD analysis project Ga0209601, IMG submission 184796) | Pelagic marine microbial communities from North Sea - COGITO_mtgs_110426 (SPAdes) (version 2) | ecosystem: Environmental > Aquatic > Marine > Epipelagic ...
ATTATAAAAATAACAAAGAAAACGACCTTAACCCAAATATTATTATTAATTCGATTCGGACGTAAAATTACCATGTCTTATAATAGCAGGTCAAGCTATTATTAATACCCCCACACATTTTTAAAAAAGAGAAAAATATTTTAACGTTTTTTAGAAAAGAAAAATTGCTTGTTTTGATGCAGATCGTGAAAATCAGGGGCAAGCCTTGAAGCAGGGTGCATGATGTGATTGTTTTTATATGCTTAAATTATTCTCATTCCTAACGGGCTTAACAATCTTGAAGCATAAGCAATGCTTTAAATGAACGTATTACCCCTAAATATGCACCGTAGCGACCTTAATCATCTTAAAGCTTACAATTGTATATATTTTGTAGTTACAGCCGTTAAGGGGCTATATTTAACGCTTTGAGCGTGTTTAGATAATTTAACAGTGATGGTGATTGCTTGAAAACCTAAGACCGTTAGGGAAAAGACAAGTTTTGACAAGTTTTGAACCTTAACATTTATCAACAATCAGGGTTATTTAAGATCGGTTTTAAGGCTAGGGCGATCATATAGCCCGAAGCCCTTTTATCGTGCTTATAAACTCAATCTCAATGTTAAGTTTTAATAAGTTTTGATTGTTACCTTGCTTTAATTATTGTATATACAAATTAGTATATATTTAAAAATTTTTATGATAGAATATGAATGGGATAGTGCAAAATATTTGCTTAATCTTGAAAAACATAAGGCTGATTTTATAGATGGTAAATTTATCTATGAGCATGAATGCAAGATAACATTGCAGAATATGCGAGATGGTGAAATGCGTTATATGGATATTGCCCCGTTAAATGATCGATTGATGGTTTTAATTTATGTTGTTAGGGGTGGCGTAATACGCATTATATCGTTTCGTAAGGCACATAATCCAAAAGAGATTGATTTATACAATCAGACTAGAAAAGACGATTAGGGAGCGATTATATGACAGATAGCAGATATACAAGCAAGCAATTAGAGATCATGCATAAGCAGGGTTTATCCAAGACCGATTGGCAAGCGATTGATAAGCAGCCGATGCAAGCAAAGCAAGATGATGATTTTAGCCTTGATGATGCAACTTTAATTTATCCGAAGTCAAAGGCAAAGAAGCAAATTGCGTTTAGGATGGAAGCTGATTTATTAGCATGGTTAAAAAACGAGGCACAGCATAAAAATATGCGTGGTTATCAATCATTGATGCACGCTATTCTTGAAACATACAGACAGCAGCAATCAGATCAAGGGTGATGGGGCTGTTACCGTGTCAAAAAAGTCAATCTCAATGTTAAGTTTTGTTAGGGTGTGCAAGGCGTTGTGGTTTGGGGTGATTTTATGTGAATTGGTTTGATTACTATCGATAACCATCATTCTCGATAGTGAAATTGAATATACTTTTCATATTTCTTTAATAATATATTTACATATTATTAAATTATATTATAATTTTAACATAATTTAATAATTAGGAATTTTATGACAATAAACGGAAGAAGCACTCCAAATAATACAATAGCAACAGCTTGCACCCGTGAAAATATCAGGTTTTTTCAGATAGTATATATTAAATATTGGGCATCATATAGCCAACACCAGGTTCGGTAATAAAATATGTGGGTTTTTTAGGGTCAGGTTCTAATTTATCACGTAATTGAGACATATAAACGCGTAAATATTGCATATCATCAACATGGGCAGGCCCCCAAACATCTTTAAGTGTTTGCCTATGTGTGATCATTTTTCCTTTATTTACCATGAAATAACGTAATAAATCATATTCTTTTGGCGTTAAAAACGTCAATATATCATTTGAAAATACCTGATGCTTTACAAGATCAATACGAATAATGCCATTTTTAATATCAGGTTCGCCAGCTTCTTGGGTTGCTGATTTTCGTAAATTTGCCTCAACACGTGCCAGTAAAATATCTGGATTAAAAGGTTTTGTGATAAAATCATCAGCACCACGTTTTAATGCATCAACAATTTCGCTGTCACTATCACGCACCGAACATACAATGATTGGGGTTTGTGTCCATTCTCTGAGGGTTGAAATGACTTCTTTTCCGTCCATATCAGGCAAGCCTAAATCAAGAATAATTAAATTTGGATTAACCGAAACGCCCATGCGAATGGCTTGGGCAGCATTATCGCATTCTTCTGTTTTATAGCCCTCGCTTACAAGGGAAATCTTCAATAATTTACGAATAGCCGCTTCGTCATCGACAATTAAAATTGTATTTTTTTTGCTTTGCATATTAAATCCAGTCTTTTCAAATCAGTTACCACAAACACTATATTTTGTAACCAGACAAAACCATATACTGTCAAATACTGTCAAATTTTAATAAAAAAAAGCCCTATAAAATAATTTGTCTATTATTTTATAGGGCTTAATAATATTGTTATCTGTTAGCTGTTGCGTTATGCAGCGTTTTTATTTTGCCACTCTTCAACACTTTTCTCGGCTTCTTCTTTGCTGTAACCATATTTTTCTTGAATTTTTCCTGCTAATTTTTGTGAATTGCCTTCTATTTGATCTAAATCATCATTTGTAAGCTTTCCCCATTGTACTTGTGCTGATCCTTTTAACTGTTCCCATTTACCTTCGATAATATTCTTATTCATAAAAGTTTCCTTATCATTTGTTAATGTAACGTGTCTGTTATGTGCAACACCCCTAGAATATACGGGTTGCATTATTAATTTTAAATAATGTCATAAGGTCTGTTCTATAAAATATGCATAAAGATTAAATTATTGCCTTAAGCGATCAATAATTTTTGATGAAACTTGGTGAATTTATGCTCTATTTATAAAAAAACACATCATGTCATATTGATGGTTAAGATCAATATTATTAGTTTTAAGACATAATCAATGAAACGGAGTTACAGCTATGCGTCATTATGATAACAATGAAATTATTCTACTTGATGATTTATTGTATCCTCAAAACGACACCATAGGTTACTTACCTGGTGCGAAAATAGCATTGAATGATGATTTTGATGTGTTTCGAGAAATTGGTTGTGGTTTCAGTAAAAGCGATCTAGACAAAGATTACCAATCCCCAGAAATGCAATCATTAAGCATTGAACAACAATCGCAAAATTTTACTGATTTAAAATAAAAATTTAATCACTCATATTCATATAAGGAAATATTTTATGTCAAATACAACAGCAATCGAGAAAAATTCAATTAACGATGATAATGCATCTAATGTCGATATTGGTGTCGCTAAACAACAACGTGTTCTTGTCGCTGAGCATTTATCAAAATTTTTAGCAACTACTTATACGCTTTATATGAAATCCCTATATTATCACTGGAATGTAACAGGGCAAAATTTTCATTCCTTGCATAATTTATTCGAAGAACATTACGAAGATTTGCATGAGGCAGGTGATAAAATTGCCGAGCGTATTCGTGCTTTAGGGCATTTTGCTCCGGGAACCTTTAAGGAATATCAAAAATTTTCAAAAGTACAAGAAGATGAAACTGTACCTAACTCGGCAGATGACATGGTAAGAAATTTACTTGCAGATCATGAAACTTGTTCAATAGAAGCACGTAGCGTCCTTGAGCAAGCCAAAAAAGCAGGCGATGAAGTTACCATCGATATGATGGTCGAACGCATGTCTGTTCACGATGAAGCGGCATGGATGTTGCGTTCAATTATACAATAATCTCTATATTTGATATTTAAAAGAAAGTCTACCCTATGAAAAGTTCACATATTGTCACAACCGTTGCTATTCTTGCTATTGCTGTTTTAATCGGTATTTTTATGTTTGACACCAAGTCAGAACAACCAACAACCCAAGATAGTATCAATAATATTGGTAAAAATATTACCGATAGCGTTGATGATATCTCAAAAGATATTGGTGATACAATTAAAAAACAAGGCGAAGCGCTTGACCCTGACAATACACCAAGTGAAAAAATCGGTAATTCTTTAAAAGATGCAGGCGATGCATTGAATAACAATTAATCATTGTCAAGCCTCAACCTTATATACCAAATAAATTAGAGCATAAAGATGTCATTGATTTGGGTGATCCTACTTGGAAATAGCATTTTATATAGTATTACATATAAAATCATTATGGAAAATTTATATGCTTTTTTATAAAATGTCAAAAAAGCATATAAATTAAAGTTATTTACAATGCCCCTAAACAAAAAAAATGTTGTTGTTTATATCGATCAACACCCAAAAACTTTTTTACTGTTGCGTAATGCTGCAAAAAAGGCCAAGGAACGTAATATTGATTGGGTTGTGCTTTATCTGAAGCCCGACAGCACCCTAGAAAATGCGCACACAAAACGATTAATGCGTCTTGTGACCTTAGCTGAAAGCTTTGGCGCTAAGACCCAAAGCTTTGACGATCAAGATGCTGTTATTGATTACATGGCATACAATATGAGCAATCAAAAAATTGATAGTATTGTAATAGATCAATATAATAGAAAAAATACGTTTTTATTTTTTAAAAAATCATTTTCAGAGAAAATTACTTTCATTGCTCAAAAATATGCTGTTGAAGTACAAATAATTCCCTTGCTTGGGGAATATCATGAACCAAGCTTTTGGGATCGATTACAAGAAAAAAATATTCAGCTCAAGCATATTTTATCCTCTTTTATCTTAATTGCGTTTTCCATTATATCTATAGAAATTCTTATATCTAATAATGTACATTTAGAAGTTAGCCAAATATTGTGTGTTTTTCTAACAATATCTGTTATTATTTCGATGCGATATGGTTTTTTACTTGGGGTAATGTCTATTATATTGGGCTTATATGTAACAAATTATCATTATATGATACCCTATAAGACATTCAATATTAACAATAATTCTGATAATTTCAGTGCTGTTATTTTTTTAATATCATCAATTATACTAGCAGCAACAAGTGCCTTTAGTCGGTCTAATACAATGATTATATTGCAAAAAGAAAAACGCATTCAGGCCCTTTTTAACATTCAGAAAATCGCTAATAATTCTGACAATCAAGAAGATACTCTTAAATTAATCTATGATGAGATATCTGATTTACTGCAGGTTCGGATTGCTTTTTGCTTCCCTAAGGCAGATAATCAAGATGATATTACAGTATCATATCCCAATAATATTGAACTTAGCGAAAATGATTTAAAACTTTTAAAAATATGCTGGAAAAACGAAGCTGTCACAGGGATTAATACCCTTCATAAGTTACGGAATTTTTGGCGTTTTGAACCCATGATTACCGCTAATAATGCCATTGGTGTCCTTGCTGTTGAAATACCGCTTGATTTACGATTTGATGCCTCATTTGCACGTTTAATATCAGCTTTAGCCGATCAAATTGCAAATATTATTGAACGACTTGAATTATCTAAGTTAATGACACAAAATCATGTGCAAATCGAGCGTGAAAAATTACGATCAATGCTTCTCTCTAGTGTATCACATGATCTAAAAACCCCACTTGCATCAATTATTGGTTCAATGAGCCTGTATGCACGCCTTAGAACACGCAATAATTTTACCCCTGAAATTGGCGATGAACTTGTGGAAAATACACTTGATGAAGCTCAAAGGCTCGATAGCTTCATCTCAAATATTCTTGATATGACAAAGATTGAAAGCGGTGATATTCAGTTTAATCAAGAATGGGTCACACCCAATATACCACTTCACAATGTTCAAAAACGTCTTAGTCAAAGATTACGCCATCATACGCTTATTATTAATAATTATTGTGATGATAATCTGCAAATTATGTGTGATCTTATGATGACTGAACAGGTTTTACAAAATATTCTTGATAATGCGGTCAAATATTCCCCATATGACACAAAAATTCATGTTGGGCTTTATACCGATCAAAATTCATTTTATTACAGTATCAAGGATCAGGGGAAGGGTATTCCAGAAAATAAAATTAGCGCTATTTTTGACAAATATGAACGCTTAAAACAATCTGACACTCAGGTTGCAGGAACAGGACTTGGTTTAGCAATTTGTAAAGCCATTATTGAAAAACAAAATGGGCATATTACAGTACATAATAATTCAGATGTTGGTGCAGAATTTAGAATTTATTTTAATAATTATCGTTCTAATTCCGATACACAAACACAACTAGACTGAGGGTATATAAGATGAATTTGAAAGAAAAAAACATTCTTGTTATTGATGATACAGCATCAATAAGAACTTTTTTACGTATGTCCCTAGAAGCAGAGGGAGCAACGTTTCATGGTGCAGCAACGGCACAAGCAGGACTTGATATGGTATATGCTATTAAGCCCGATCTTGTGATACTTGATCTTGGCTTACCTGATAAAGATGGCGTAGATATTTTACCCGACATTAAAAATAGTCACGGTGCTCGTACACTACCCGTTGTTATTTTAACAGTGCGTAAGGGAAAATATATTGTTGATAATGTGCTTGAAAAAGGGGCTAATGCATATTTAAACAAGCCCTTTATTGTTGATGATTTGCTTGAGGTTATTCACAATAATATAGCTTAGCTTAGTTTATACAAGCTAAGCCAAGCTATATAATCTAGACCATTTTAAAATAATTACTTTTTAAAATGGTCTATTTTTTTTACCCGAAAATAAGTTTGCAACTATTGTTACAACAAACAAAATAATAAATGCGATAAATGCAAGTTTTGCGGCCCAAACCATTGTGCCAGCAATGCCGCCAAAGCCTAAAACTGCGGCGATTAAAGCGAATATAAAAAATGTTACTGCCCAATTAAGCATAATGTCCTCCTAAAGGTTATGTTGAATTAATCGCTAACGTAACTCCCCTCATTTCAATTCTCTATGTTATTCAATGCTATAATATATAAAGATTGCATAAAAACCTTGTTTTTACCAATAAGTACGATCAGACATAAGGCATGATATATATTTCATGCTAAGAAATTGCCTTGTATAATCATAGAACCAAGAACAGGGATAAAATTCATAATGAATGCCAAAAGTCCCCATAATAGTGCAAAATCAAGCCCATGGAGCCAATAAAACGTAAATGTGGATAATCCGACATTAACCCAGTAACGGCCGTCACGGTCATATATTTTTGAAATGAGCTTACTGCTTGGGTTGCAGTTTCACGCCATAATTGGGTAAGTTGGTCTTGATAAGCAGGCATTACTCGCATTCATTATTATATCTTACATCGTTTTTTTATGAAGCCCCGCCATAAAGCCTGCAATCATATTTTTAATTTGACCTGTTGCATTTGCACCTTGTGAGGGTGGAAAAAAAGCCATTTCTTTTTTAAGTAACAAAAGACGTTTTAAGCTTTTTTTAACTATGTAATAGCTAATGCTTATTAACAAAATAAACGTACCAAGAACAGATAAAATGGTATATTCAAACGGTATACCATAATGCATCAACGTTACATATATACCTAGAATAAAAGCAACGATAAAACTAGCACCTAAAATACCTAGCATCACAGCATGAATAATCAATTTAATGATTGTTTCAATGCCAAGCGTCAAAGCAGCCTCTTGAGGAAGAGACTGTTCGAGAAAGCCAATTGCAAGGCGTTTCTTAAAGGATGACATTATTATTTCTTTGAAATCAAAGCAGCAAGAATAGCACCACCAACAAAGGCAATTAATGTACTTGCAAGAGGGTTTTCTTGGATTTTTGTCTCACAGCTTTTCTTTTGATCTACAATGACGTCTTTTTTATCGTCAAAAAATCCACGTACATTTTGCCCAAGTTCATGTGCCAATGATTTCATTTGATCTGGTGAGAATGCAGAATTTGCAGCATTTTTAGTCTCTTTAACGTAATCAGTAATGAGGGATTTCATCTCAGATAGTTCTTTTTTAAGTTCTTGTACTTCTTTTTCAGATACTGACATAAATTTTCCTTATCAATTATATTAATATGCGTAAAGCATTGTTACTATTATCATAGATTATCAAGTGGAATCAACCCATCAAATTTTTTGATAATCACTTCATACCCTATATATCAAAGATAATATTTAAACGGATAAAAAACATATTCCATTATTTTATCCTTAATGGGACGATTTTGCCACGTTTGATAGGTCATTTTTTCTGCAAGCTCAATATCTTCCTTGGCATGATTAACAAGTTTATGGGCAAATTTTTGACATGCTGAGATAAACATAATTTCTTCATTATGAAAAATACTTAAATTATCAAGATTAAAACTCCCAATAGCTGACCATTTTTTATCAATTACAATGGCTTTTAAATGAAACATTGAAGGGTTAAAATAATAAACATTAATGCCACATTTTATTAATTGTCCGATTTGATATTGCCCCACAATATAAGCACTATATTCCGAATATCGGGATAAAATAATTTCAATTTTAACGCCTTTTTGAGCAATATTACATAAAAGATCAAGAAATTTTTGATTAAGACTAAGGTAAGGCGTGCTGATAATAATATGTGTGTGCGCACTTTTAAGTTTATCGCATAAATTATTATAAATAACATTTTGTGTATCATCAGGATTATGAATAATTAGGTCATTTTCAGCATTTAAATCATTTTGATAATATTCTTGGTATTTGTGAACATTTTTTGCCTTAAGAGAATGCCAATTTTCCTGAAAGAAATAATGTGCTTTATGAACAATATCTATATCGTGAATTTCAAGCATTGTATCACGCCAATTTTTAATATCTTGTGATAAACAGACACCACCAAGGAAAATGATTTTTTGATCGATAATAAAAAGTTTACGGTGATTACGGGGGAAAAATCGTTTTGGTTTTAATAGCCACGACCATTGAGGGGGATTGTAAAATTTAATGGTTAGATTGTCATGCTGAATAATCTCAAGCAACTTTGAGAAATATAATTGCTTGCTACCCCACCAATCAACCAAAATTTTGACTTGAATGCCTTCTCTTGCTTTTTGATGTAGGCGTTTTAAAAAAACCGTACCAATAGGGCAGGGTGTTATAATAAACTCTTCAACGATAATTTCTGTATGAGCCTCATCAATTTTTTCAAGAATTGCCAACCATGTTGCATTACTTGAGGTATGGAGATTATAAATATCGTGCTTCATATAAAAATACTTAAACTGATTAAAAGAAATTGAATAGTAAATAATATCAATGATATAGAAATAAATAAACATATTTATTTTATTTGGTTAATAATGAAATTTCTTATCATATTAATAATAGGCTTTGTACTTTATAAAGTTGCAAAATTTATTTTTAAAATTTTTATTGTTATTTTAATCGCAATAATTCTTATTAATATATTATCAACGGAATCAAACGTAATAAATGATATTACCAATGATTTTTCCCGTATTTCTATTTAATCTTCTTATTCATTATGTAAGTGATTGATAATTTAAAAGTTGTTTCATTTCTAGTCCTATATCTTCATCAGTAGAATTTTTTGTTTCCTGTTTTTGATTTCTTTGTTTAATTAATGCATAAGCTGCTCCACTTGCAGCCATTAACATTGCAATACCAGCAAAGCCTGATCCCTTTGATGTTGGTGCTGATGTTGGTGCTGATGTTGGTGCTGATGTTGGTGCTGATGTTGGTGCTGATGTTGGTGCTGATGTCGGTGCTGATGTTGGTGCTGATGTTGGTGCTGATGTCGGTGCTGATGTTGGTACATTTGTACAAACAATGAGCTGTTCAACAGATCCCTCGCCCCGATTAGAAAGACTTACCTGCACATAATCAATGTCATCATTAGGTTGATAGTCATAATGATCATCTACTCTCATAGCCTCATCTTGCTTGTTATAATTACTATAAATTACAGAGGATATATCGGTTATTTTTAGATACGAATCTTTATGACTAGGATCATTGCTAAACCTTTCCAAGAAAGGCACTCTATCATCGGCAGCATCACCAGTAACGCTATTAAATATTAAACAAGTGGAGGATCGTGTACCATTTTCTGTGTCTTCTAAGCACTCCTTAGTATTAGCTGACAAAGTGACACCAAAAACCTTGATTTCTTCGGATGGATTAACAATCAGTGGAAAACAATTTTCAGCTAAATTGGGAGCTTCACATGTTGTTCTATCAAGATCAATATTTTTTGATCTTATTAATCCCTGTGTCGGTCTCTGCGTTAATAACATGCTGTATACTAATAAATCTTTCAATCTCATAATGCCTCAAATTATATAATATATAATATTAATATACTTGTCAATTATTTATTTTATATAAATAATTATAATATAGTTCGATCAAATAAGTTTAGTTTTTATGGATTTTGAAAGTCGAAAGATTTATACGTATATTATTTCTCTAATTATTGCTCGATAGTAACGTTTTAACGTTAAAACGTTAACCCGTTAAAACGTTAACCCGTTAAAACGTTAAAACGTTAAAAATTATTGCATTAAAATGTTAAACACCCTTACAGTAAACATATTAATATATTGATTCGTAAAATGTGAGGGACTGCATGAGAATTATTGCAATAACAACGCAAAAGGGCGGGGCAGGCAAAACAACGCTTGCAACCAATCTGGCCGTTGCTGCTAGTCAAAATGGGGATGTTACGCTTTTACTTGATGCCGATTCAAGACAGCTTACTGCATTAGAATGGTATAAACGTAGAGAAAACAAAGAAAACCCAATTGTGATCGAAATTCAAGACCAAGCATCGCTTGACAAAATGCTTGCTGCAGCTAAAACAAAGAATATTGACACCATTATTATTGACACACAAGGTGCCCAAACAAACCTAACCAATCATGTTATGAGTGTTTCTGATTTTTGTCTTGTACCGTGTAAATCGGGTGGCTTTGATATTGGAGCCCAAAGGTCAACTGCTATTACATTGCAAACACTCAAAAAAGATGCCGCCTTTGTCGTCACGCAAGCCCCCTCACGAGGGCAAGAAGTGGCAGAAACAAAAACAATTTTAAACGGCTTTGGTCTTGCAATTTACAAAGATCAAATATCCTTGTTAAAGGCCTATAAAGATGCCGCACTTTTCAGCTCTTCGGTCATAGAAGATGCCAAAGATGATAAAGCAATCCTAGAGATTAATACGCTTTATAAATGGGTTTTAAAACAAATTAAAAGTTTAGATATCGTGAAACAATTACAGGAGGCCGCCAATGGCTAAAGCAAAACAAAGAATAAAAGCAGTTGGGAATCTTGCTGATGACCTTAAATCTTTGGCAATCGATACGCCAGAAACACCAGAACAACCCTATAAAAACGTGAAAGCATTTTTATCTGAAGATGTTAAAAAGAAACCCACCAATATGCCGTGGTATCCTCCAAGTCAAAATATCCGCAAAGAGTTAAAACAATTAGCCTTAGATGAAGGCACCACAATACAGGCTTTATTTACGGAAGCAGTGGAATCCCTTTTTGAAAAAAGAGGAAAACGTTTTAACGTTTTTACGGGTTAACGTTTTAACGTTTTTACGGGTTAACGTTTTTACGTTTTTACGGGTTAACGTTAATTCAGGTACCCCCCCCTTTTTTTATTCTTAAGATACACAGCACTATAAATTATCAATTAAACCTAAAATGCTTGCACTTTGTAGTACAAGCAGTACAAATTCCGATATGTGTTGATGTAAGTATTCCCTATAATTTAGCATTGTTAAGCACATTAGATTAGAAAAGAAATATTGCTCTAAATATTAATAAGTGTTAATAAATTAAATAATTTCAGAATTTACTCAAAATGGATACTCAGAATGTTTAATAAAAAAAATATTTTAATTACTGGCGGCACTGGATCATTCGGGAAAAAATACGTTGAAACACTGCTAACACGTTACACACCTAATCGCATTGTGATCTTGTCAAGAGATGAGTTAAAGCAATATGAAATGCAGCAACAATTTGACCATCCATGTCTGCGTTATTTCATAGGAGACGTTCGTGACCTAGAACGTATGAAAACAGCAATGCAAGGAATTGATTATGTTATTCATGCAGCTGCTTTGAAACAAGTGCCAACTGCTGAATATAATCCGATGGAATGCATTAAAACAAATATCCATGGTGCAGAGAATATTATTCAAGCTGCACTTTACAATAATGTTAAAAAAGTCATGGCATTATCGACAGACAAAGCAGCAAACCCGATTAATCTTTATGGTGCGACAAAACTTGCATCTGATAAATTATTTGTTGCAGCTAATAATATTGCTGGCGGTGACCATAAAACATCATTTAGTGTTGTTCGCTATGGCAATGTTGTGGGTTCTCGTGGTTCTGTTGTCCCATTCTTTGAAAACCTTATTAAATCAGGGGCACAAGAAATTCCTATTACCCATAGCGATATGACACGTTTTTGGATTACCCTTCAAGAAGGCGTTGATTTTGTGTTGAAAAACTTTGAGCGTATGTATGGTGGAGAAATTTTTATTCCTAAAATTCCTTCAATCCGTATTACTGATCTTGCAAATGCAATGGCCCCAAATTTAAAAACAAAAATTATTGGGATCAGACCTGGTGAAAAACTCCATGAAATTATGTGTCCAGCTGATGATTCACATTTAACGCTTGAATTTAGTGATCATTATGTAATTTGCCCAACAATTAGATTCCATCACAAAGATATAGATTATAAAATAAACAATCTTAGCGAACAAGGAACGCTTGTTAAGCAAGGATATGAGTATAATTCAGGCACAAATAGTGAGTTTCTCTCAGTAGATGGTATCATTAAATTTAATCACAAAGCACTTGAATGTGTTAATGCAAGCTTCAAAGAACCTACGGCTGCATAATAAATTAAGTTGATAAAATAAAAAACGGGGGTGTGCTATGATTCCTTATGGGAAACAAAATATCAATGATAATGATATTAATGCTGTGATTGATGTCTTGAAATCTTCTTTTATTACTCAAGGCCCTGCTGTCCCTCGTTTTGAACAAAAAATATGTCACTTTACTGGTGCACATTTTGGTGTCGCAGTCAATAGTGCAACCTCTGCTTTACATATTGCGTGTCTTGCCTTGGGCATACAAAACAATGATCTTGTTTGGACATCGCCAAATAGTTTTGTTGCTTCTGCAAATTGTGCTTTATATTGCGGTGCCAACATTGACTTTGTTGACATTGATCCTAAAACTTATAATTTATGTGCTGATAAGCTTGAGGAAAAGCTTAAAACAGCATCACAAATCCCCAAAGTGGTTATTCCCGTAGCATTTGCTGGGCAATCAGCCAATATGGAAAAAATTAAAGCATTATCCCACCAATATGGTTTTTGTGTTATCGAAGATGCCTCGCATGCTATTGGCGGATCATATAAAAATAAGCCTATTGGTTGTGGCGATTATGCCGATATCACAATCTTTAGCTTTCACCCAGTGAAAATTATCACCACAGCAGAGGGCGGCATTGCAGTCACTAATAACGAGACCTTGGCGCAAAAAATGGCTTTGTTACGCTCTCATGGCATTACCCGTGATGCAGAGGCACTAGAAAACCCCACAGAAGGGGGCTGGTACTATGAGCAACAAATCCTTGGGTTTAATTATCGTATGACAGAAATGCAGGCAGCACTTGGATGTTCGCAGATGGATCGCCTAGAAAGCTTTATTGAAAAACGTCATAAAGTCAAAGATCACTATCACAATATTTTACAAAATTTACCCATTACTTTGCCTTACCAAGAGCCTAATGGCTATTCTGCACTACATCTTTATCCAATATGCCTTAAGGATACTTCACAGCGTAAAGCCGTTTTTACGCATCTTAGAAGCCATGATATCGGCGTGAATGTGCATTATATTCCAATCCACACACATCCTTTTTATCAAAAATTAGGGTTTAAATGGGGGGATTTCCCAATCGCAGAAGCTTATTATCACTCAGCGATCAGTATTCCAATGTATCCAGATTTAACGGATGAAAACCTTGCGATAGTCAAGGAAACCTTAACATCTGCATTTGAGAGTATAGCGGCATGAGTAATTTATGTATTATTCCAGCAAGAGGCGGCTCGAAAAGGATTCCCAAGAAAAATATAAAACATTTTGGTAACAAGCCCATTATTGCATATTCGATTGAAGCGGCCTTAAGTTCTGGATTATTTGATAAGGTTATTGTGACAACAGATGATCATGATATTGTAAAAATTGCTCAATATTACGGCGCTGAAACGCCTTTTATACGTCCTGAACATTTATCTGATGATTTTACAAACACATCAGACGTTATAACACATGCCATCACAAGCTGTGAGACATATTATAATATGTCTTTTAATATTGTGTGCTGCTTATATGCTACGGCGCCTTTTATTAAAAATACAGACCTTAAAAATGCCTATGAAGGACTGATTAAAGCCAATACAAATTTTGTTGTACCCGTAACAAATTTCCCGTTCCCTATTCAAAGAGCCCTAAAACAACAAGAAAACCTTGTCGTCCCTTTTTGTACTCAAAATATGAAAAAACGCTCACAAGATCTCGAGGAAGCATTCCATGACGCGGGGCAGTTTTATATGGGATATAAATCAGCATGGCACACATATCCTGATATATGGTCAGCGAATATATCACCCCTTATTTTGTCAAGATATGCCGTACAAGATATTGATACTATGGAAGATTGGGATCATGCTGAATTATTATATGCGCTTATTAATCAAAAGATAAGTGACAAGCTACCGGCATGATTATATTTCGGGTTGATTCATCGTTGCAAATTGGCTCAGGTCATGTGATGCGCTGCCTAACCTTTGCGGAAAATATTAAAAAAAAAGATCCCGATATTCATTTTATATGCCGTGATCTTGTTGGGAATTTAGCAGATTTCATTCAAAAACAAGGTTATGGGGTTCACCTTATTAATCCTTTTTCAGGCAATGAAAATCGCGCGCCTAGTGATCTATTTCATTATAGCTGGCTTGAGGGGTGCTATCAAGAAGATGCCGCTGAGACACTAAAAATTGTGCACAAATTACAGGGCTCTGATAATCAACAGAAACCGCATTTAATTATTGACCATTATGCACTTGATTATGCATGGCAAAATATTATTAATTCTTATGTTGATAAAATTATTATTATTGATGATTTAGCCGACAGAAAGCATGATTGTGATATTTTAATCGATCAAAATTATCACCCCAATCAAAATCGCTATGCTGATTTAATTCCCAAAACGGCAAAAACATTCTTAGGGCCCCAATATGCCTTATTAAAGCACGCATTTTTTACACAGACACCCCGCACCAAACAGCATCAAACGCCCCAAAATTTATTTATCTTTTTTAGCGGCATGGATAAAACCAGTGAAACGCTTAAAACGCTTCAGGCGCTTGATCGGATTGACTATCACTTTAAAATTGTTAATGTGGTTTGTGGGTCAAAAAATAGCGATATTGCGGATATTAAGCAGATTTGCCAAAAAAATCACTATCATTTACATATTGATACGCCGTATATGCCAAATTTAATTGCACAAGCCGACATGGCGATTGGAGCAGGCGGCGTCAACACATGGGAGCGATGTTTTCAACATGTGCCAACATTAGTTATTGCAATTGCAGATAATCAATATGACATCGCAGAACAGTGTCATCAAGCAGAGTTTACATATTATATTGGTAAATCACAAGATATTGATGTAATTCTTTTAGGAAACAAAATAAGCGCATTTATTGATAATGGTGTGATTAGAAGAAAAATTGCACAAAATCTTGCAATAAGCTTCAAAGAAAATAAACTTTATTCTATCATAGAAACAATTTATGATTGATATTAAAAATTTCAAAGAAACATTTACGGCAAGCTGTGGCTTTAGATTGGCGACATATACAGATTCTCAAATGATTTTAAATTGGCGTAACGCTGATCACATTAGAAAATATATGCATCATCAAGATGTTATTCCCCTAGAAAATCATGAAAAATGGTTTTTAAATATTCTTGAAAGCACAGAAGATCTTTATTTTATATATCATCTGCATCAAAGACCTATTGGCTTATTATGCTTTAATAAAATCCATGGATTTACAGCAGAATGGGGATTTTATTTAGGCGAAACACGATTGCCACAAGGAACTGGTACGGATATGTTAAAAAAAGGCATCGACCTTGCGTTTAATCACATACAATTACAGATAATTACAGCTAAAATCATAGAAAACAATACACATAGTGTATATTTACATAAAAAAATTGGTTTTCAACATTGTAATTTATTACATACTAATTTAAAAAATAAGAAATCGAGAATTATTCATGTTCAATATTGTCAGAAAAAAGATACGCCGTCCATTACCTGAAAGTGTAAAGCCAACCATCAATTATGATATCCTGGTCGGATCATGTGCAACCGAAGACAAGCAATTTGGTGATTTATCATGATTGATGTAAAAGAAAAAATTACAAATCTTATGGGTGCATTGAAAAAAAAAGTACTCCAAAAAACAACAATGATTTCTAAAAAATTTAATAAAAAAAATGAAAACATTCAATATCATGCCATTGAAAATAATTATGTTGAATTATATCATGATCGTTCTAAATTTCGTTTTTTTCGCCTCATAGGGCGTAATTGGACAAAAAACCCTCAGTTACCCGTTGCTATTTGTTGGGGATTTAATAAGTGGAAACATGGGTTTATTTCTGATTATGTTCCTGATTATAAAACTGCTTTTGCATCTAAACAATCAATGAGGATTTTTGCAATTTATCGGATTATGTTTCTTGATGAAAAACCAAAAATGTTTTTTATCTGGGGGTATACTGAAACATTTTGGGTACGATTAAGTGCAAAAATGTTGAATATACCGATTTCTAGGATCGAAGATGGTTTTGTGCGTTCTGCTGGTTTGGGTGCAGAACATCATACGCCTTATTCATTGGTTATTGAAAAAGAAGCCCTTTATTACGATTCAAGAAGCCCATCTACACTAGAAAATACTTTAAATCATTATGATTTTTCAAAAGATACACTTTATGAAGAACAGGCAAGTAAGACAATTCAATTAATAATTGAAAACAATATTTCAAAATATAATTTATCATCGACGACAGCACCACAGACATCACTTGTTAAATTAAGAAAAAAGATCTTAGTCATTGGTCAAGTGGCTAACGACGCTGCTATTCGTTTAGGGAATCCTGATAAATGGACAATTGAGGCAATTATAAAACTTGCTAAACAAGAAAATGTTGACGCAGATGTTTTATATCGCCCGCACCCTGAAGTTTATAAAAAATTTCAAAAAAATAGATTGCAGGCATATAAAATCAAAAAATACGCAACAATTGTTAACCCAGAAATTCCACTTGATAAATTTCTTAAGGATATTGATCATGTTTATCTTATTTCATCTTTATCTGGCGTAGAGGCATTAATAAGAGGTGTTAAAGTAACAACTTTTGGTGTGCCTTTTTATGCTGGCTGGGGATTCACCGATGACAGAGTACATAATATAGCGAGACGTGATAGGCCAATTTCTTTGTTACAGTTTGTTTATTGTCTTTATTTAAAATATCCAACTTATCTTGCTGATCCTGATAATGGCTTTGACGGTCTGCGTATTACCATTATGCGGATTGACGCTGATAGGCATATTAAAAAACTAAATGCATTGCCTTTGCTTGATATTAATAAAAGTACTATTCCAAAAATAAATGATACATTACATTTATCCGCTTTATTAACTCAGAAAAAAAACAGTAATTTTAATATTGATATTATTAGAAATCTGAATTTTCATACGCTTTTTAATAGACATTATGATGTATTGTATCAAAAAATTATTTTAAATTTATATTTTGGGTTGTGTTTATCCGATCCTGCAAGAAAAATACTCCTATCAAAGGTGCGCATATTCATTGATAAAGACATTTTTAATGAATTCTTGCTCGATATTTACAATCGTGGTTATAAAGATTTAGCGCTCGAAAATTTAGCATATTTAGCGAATGCCTACAAAGAATATGATATTCTTAAAAAAATAGAAAGTAGAAAAAGTTTCTATAAGCCAGAAACGATACAACAAGAAGATTTAGTATCCAATATTTTAGATAAAGATGTGATTGCATCATCAACTTTATATGCCTATGAAAATAAAAATTATAATAAAGTTATTGCTAATAATTTATTGTTATTTCGTGAAGGGATTTTTTCATTAAATGCTCTAAACCAACTTATTGGCATTGCATACATGACTTTCAAGAATGACGTTGCGATTAAATTATCAGAACTATCCTGTGCTATTAATATAATGGCACAAAACAGAAAACATTTGGGCATTAAAATTAAATCTTATAACCCTCTACAAGATATTATAGATCCAATATGTTTTTTAAAAGATTTAGCTGTATATGCCGTATTAAACCCTGAAAAAACAATTTCTATTATTATGTTAATTGATTTACTACCAAATGATTTTGATAAAAAATTTTATAAAAAAGCATTTGAAAAAATATTAAGCATGGATAATGTCCTAACAAATAAGCAAGCAGACGCATATGTCAGTATTGAGAATGCCGAAAAAGCAGTCGAAATAATGGAACAAATTATTGTAACAGATAATAGCGTTAAAAATATTTTAACATATTCACGCGCTCTCAGTTTTTCTAATAGAGCAAACGAAGCCTTTGAAATGATGAAGGAACAAGTTAAAACACATAAAGTTGCTGGTTTATATGTTGAATTATTACGTCTTTGTACTGTTACTGGTAATTACAATATTGGTGTTGAATATCTTGAAAAGGGTCGTGACATCTATATGTATCTTAGTGATATAATGGAACGCAAAATTAGTTTTGGAGCACGAAAAGTTTACGATGCTTTCAAAAGTTTTTATGATATGAAGTTTTCACAAGAATTTAGAAGTAATTTCCAGAAAAAAATTATGGACATTAATGAAGATGGTAATAATAAAAAAGTTACTTTGTTTAATATTTTTGGTCCTGGTGATGAAATACGGTTTGCCTCAATTTATACACAAATAAGCAACAAATTCTCAGATTTAACAATTGGTTGTGATCCAAGATTAATCAATATTTTTCAAAATTCTTTCCCTAATATACACTTCATTGCAATTAAGCGCGTACCGCGTGCTAATGATGTTTTTGATATTGCTCTCTATAATCAAGTGCCAGAAAGAGTTTTATGTGGTGCACTTGATAATGTTGGTATCAAAGCAATTGAAGATTCTGATTATACGGGTCTTACAACTGATTATTTGCATAAAGTACTTAGAGATTATTCTGACTTTTCAGGAAAACCATTTTTAAAGGCTAATCCAGATAAGGTTCAAAAATTTACTCAGCACTTCAAAAAACATAAAACACGCCTTATTGGCCTCAGTTGGCGTAGCAGTTTAACAACCTATTCACGTAATGAGCATTATTTAACAATTCAGGAAATTGCCCCTATTTTTGAAATTGAGGGCGTTACTTTTGTTAATTTTCAATATGATGAATGTCAAGAAGAGCTTGACTGGATTGAAGAAAATTATCCAGGAAAAATGATTGATATCAAAGATGTTGATCAGTATAATGACTTTGATAGTGTCGCTGCAATGATGAAAGCTATGGATTTAATGATTTCACCTGCAACAACAGTCGTTGAGCTAGCGGGTGCAATTGGGTGTCAAACATGGTTGTTATCAAATTCTTCAGAGCTTTTTTGGCGAAAAATTGATGATAAAAAAACCGATGTTTGGTGTCAAAATATCACTCATATAGAGGGCGATAAAGTTGGCGATAAAGTATCACTTGTTAAAAACTTAACGCAACGTTTAAGTCTATTTTCTAAAAAAGGGGCAGGTCAATGCCAATAAATAATTTCTCTCCTTATATTATCGCTGAAATGTCAGGAAATCATAATCAGTCTTTGCAAAAAGCTCTGGAATTGGTTGAAGCCGCTGCAAATGCTGGTGCGCATGCCATTAAATTACAAACATATACTGCTGATACAATCACCATGAATTGTGCAACAGATCACTTTATGATTAATGATGAAAAGTCTTTGTGGCATGGTCGAAAGCTCCATGATCTGTACCAAGAGGCACATACGCCTTGGGATTGGCATAAGCCTATTTTTGATAAAGCAAAATCTTTAGGGATTGATTGTTTTTCTTCGCCTTTTGATTTTACAGCAGTTGATTTTCTTGAGCAATTCGATCCCCCTTTTTATAAAGTTGCTTCTTTCGAGATTACCCATATCCCGCTTATCAAAAAATGTGCACAAACAGGTCGACCGCTGATTATTTCAACAGGCATGGCTACAAAGCAAGAGATTCAAGAGGCCTATGACACCGCAATCCAATATGGTGCATCATCGGTGACATTATTGAAATGTACGTCTCAATATCCAGCAGATGCTTCGGATGCAAATCTTAATACAATGCAAGATATGCAAGCAAGTTTCCCAAAAGCACAAATTGGCTTATCTGACCATACAATGGGTATTGGCGTTGCCATTGCTGCTACATGTATGGGTGCGCAAATGATTGAAAAGCATTTTACGCTTAATCGTGCTGATGGCGGCGTTGATTCTGCATTTTCTCTTGAGCCTCATGAGCTTAAAATGCTTGTGAGTGAAACAAAAAAAGCCGCTATATCTATGGGGCAGATAAAATATGGCGGCACTGATAATGAGGCAAATTCAAGAAAATTTAGACAATCTATCTGGATCAATAGCTCTTTAAAAGTTGGCGATATTTTAACAGAAGATAATATTAAAATTTGTCGTCCAAATGTTGGTTTATCGCCGAATGCATATTATGATATCCTTGGAAAAAAAATTAATCAAAATGTTGAAG
>Ga0209601_1001039_pt1 | contig 20488 bp, 18 predicted proteins | sample COGITO_mtgs_1104_4_FD_184796 | JGI IMG/M metagenome (GOLD analysis project Ga0209601, IMG submission 184796) | Pelagic marine microbial communities from North Sea - COGITO_mtgs_110426 (SPAdes) (version 2) | ecosystem: Environmental > Aquatic > Marine > Epipelagic ...
GAAACCATAAATTTAAATGCGTCGACAACAGATACTGCCAATTATATAGTTGTTCGTGACTCTACCAAAAACATAAACGTTACTAAAGTTACGTTAGGGACTGGTACATTAACCGAAACTGAATATAGCGGTAAATCAGCAACGGTCACTGTTGGTACCGATAATGGCAGTATTGCGAGAAGTTTAGCATTTGTAGATGGGAATAGTATTTTGAAAGATCATAACAATAACTTAGCATGGACACCGTCTAGTAAAAGTCTTAGATTAGGGCCATCAAGCGGTGGTACGAGTAATACACTAACGAACATACTCTGGACCGGTAAATCCAGTAAAATTGCGATAGGTAATTCTGACACATCCGGAGACGCTCGACCCGTATTATATGGAATTGGTGAAATTGCGAACAAAGATACAAGCGATCGTTTAAATTGGACACCCGGTGGAACACACGCGGGGACTCTAACTATAGGTACAATTGGTGGTACTCATAGTAACATAACATCAACGACGTTCACGGGAACCGCCACAAAAGTTACAGTTACTAATGATAATAGTGATACTAATGCTAGTACACTCGCTATACCATACGTGAACGGTACAGATTTAGATTCTAAAGCTGGTACTTTTCACTATCAACCGAGTACCGATACGGTATCGGCCGCTATATTTTCCGGAACGGCCACAAAAGTTACAGTTAATAATGATAATAGTGATACTAATGCTAGTACACTCGCTATACCATACGTGAACAGTACAGTTTTAGATTCTAAAGCTGGTACTTTTCACTATCAACCGAGTACCAATACGGTATCGGCCACTACATTTGATGGTGCATTAACCGGAACGGCTGCGAAAGTTACAGTTACAAATGAAAGTAATCCTAGTAGTGATAATACTGCCCGTGCGATACCATACCTGAACGGTACAATTTTAAAATCAGTTGCGAGTACTTTTCACTATAAACCAGATACCGGTACGGTAACGGCCACTAAATTTTCTGGTGATGGTTCGGGATTATCAAGTCTTGATCCAGGTGAATTATCTAGCGCAGTTGGATCAGCTTTAGGTGGTACCGGTCAGACAGGGTATACCGCAGGTGATATACTCTACGCAAACAATGATACAACACCGGTATTAGTAAAATTAGCTGGAGATAATGGCAAGTTTCTTAAAAGTACATCAACGGGAGTCGAGTGGTCTCCCGTATCAGCATCGACCGTTCCAGTTACTACTGAAACGTCACAAAATGCCGAACATGGTTTAGTTTTCGTATCAACTGATGATGCATCTTCACAGGCTTTAGAGAAGGATATGACGACACTAAAATACAACCCGTCTATAGGAACACTAACGACGAGTAATTTAATCACGTCAGATACATCGACAAACGCACGTAACGGGATCGCAAATACTGCGCCTACCAGTACGTTATCGGTCGGTACGGTCGTAAGTATACAGGAAACGAGTACGGGTGATGTTCTTATTGTAAGGGGTAACGGGTATTTCAACGACGATGTTTACATAGCTAAGAAACTAACCTTACCTTCTGGTTCAGTATTAGTCGCAGATACCATAAGGGTTCGTTCACATAACGTTAAAGAAACATTGGTCGTTGCAGAAAGACCAGCGTCTCAATTATCAGTTTAATTTAATTTTTAAAATACGTGTTTGTACAAATTTATACAATTATTAAATATTTACAAATACTAAATGGCATCGCTTTTATCGTCAGGTGACCCGACACTAGCAACAATATCCTATAAAGCTACGTCATCTGATTTATCGTTCGATAATTCTTATTATTTTGCGAGTTCGAATACGAGTTCAAATTTTAATGTATATTATTGGTCAGGAAGTGCGTGGTCGTCAAAATATACACAAACAAAATCCGGTAATTTTGGACACCAAATTGCGTGTACGTGGGACGGTGATCGTTTTGTTGTTGGTTCACCGGACGAAAATAAAGTTTACGTTTATCATAGTCCAGGTGGGTCCGGTTCGCAAAAATGGACACATAACGCGAGTGGTGTTGTAACTTCACCGACAGTATATACAATATCGTGTCCAGATAGTAGTACTACCGGTAGACGATTTGGTTGGTCGGTTTCTATTGCGAAGGATCTAGGTAACCATATAATTATAGGCGCACCAGGTGATTTTACACAGTCAGATAGCGACGGACAAAAACGTGGTAAAGTATACATATACGAATTTAATGGATCGACGTGGTCGAAAACGTTCGAAAAAACTGATTCAAGTGCACACACTGATGTTAGTAATGCGGGTAGCAGTGTATCCATTAGTGAACCAGAAATTCAATTAAAAGAGTCTTCGGCAACTTCTGGTCAGGCCTTCTACCAAGTGAATAACGCGAGTCCCCAATTCGGATTTTATGTCGATATATCCGGGTACGCCGAATACATTGCTATAGGTGTACCTGGAACACCCATAGGTCTATTAAATTCTATAAACCTTGATGGGTACTCCGGTAGTGATTCTATAGACCGTACCGGTGGTGGTAGTGATTATTTTGAAAATACGGCACAATTAGGGTGTATCGTGTGTTATAATACGAGTAACACAAACAAAAGTTGGGCATCAAATACAAGTTTATACGGTAAACCTGTTCGGGGACAAACTGAAATGTCTTGGACTAGTGGACTATCTGGTGATAATTCGAGTAATTCAGTAATATGGGATTTTACAGCTTTAGGAACAACGTGTAAACTATCACTCGACGGTACCCGTCTTATTGGTGGTTCACCAAGGTATAGTTTCCCAGGTAAACAACAATCCCCTAATTTTGGTCGTTTGGATGCGTGGAATTATGGTACGACTGATTCAGATTGGGTATTAGGTAAAGGACGCGTTGTAGGTAATAGACCTGGTAATAGAATAGGTATGAATATTGCGGTTGATTATACGGGTCAACGTATAGTAGCATTGCTTATGATACAGCCATCAGTATATAGTTCTGGAGGGAATGCAGGAAATGGTGGTATTATGGTTTTCGATTGGAATGGTAATGGGTTTTATGAAGTAGTACCAGAAGTACAAACAAATTTAGGTAGTAGTGTAGACCATGCTTATGGTACAGTTGCAATATCAAAAGGTGATGTTGTAGCCGCTTCCGCTTGGGATTATGGTAGTACCGGTCTAATAACTTTTTATTTTTATAAATTAACAGGTGGATTTGATGGTAATTCACTCGTTGGTGGGTACTGTGCAGCTGATACCTTTCTCGTCGGTCCGAACGACGGTTCAACACAAAATACGTTTAAGAAACAAATAAAGTTTGGTGGTACTTTCTTTGATAACACGTACGAAAACACAACTCTTGAAAATAGAATTTACCATTTTAATCAAGATGGTAACGATGCTAATCAGCAGGGGTATTCAGAACTCCTTATTTCTAAAAAGACGAGTGCAGATGCCCCCGATATGATTCGTTTCAAATCAAACGAGTTTCGTATAGACACGTATGTTAATCAGAATAATAGTAATCAGTTTAACACAAGTGCAGACGGTGAATATGATCACCATCCCGCATTAACAATGAATATAGCTGGAAATTTTAAATTAAATGCTGAGTTTGAAACCAGTGTTGAAAACACACAATGTGAAACAAAGGCGTTATTAGATGTGGAAGGTGATATATTTGGAAGACGACGTGTTAATGCGGGGTACTTACATGGACAGAGTTTTTTAGGTCGTAAATGGCCATGGCAAATTTTATACGATACGAGGTCTGCACATACTAAAAATGGTAACGATTTATACTCGAATACGTTTAATGAATTTAATTCTTCGGCATCGTATAAACAAGGACGTTTAGATAGTAAGGGTGTAGGTAATAGTACCATAACGCACCACGAGAGTGAAGGTGCTATTACATTATCAGGTACAGGTGTTCGTGTACATAATAGTGATGGTACCGTAGTAAAAAGTATAACAGGTAACGGTATATCTGGTTCACTTTGGTTTAAACTTATAAACGAACACTCTGAGTATAATAATAATGGTAACGGTGTAACACTAGTAAGTTACGGTAATCCTCACGCGACTAATCATACAGGGTTTAGATTACAGGTAACAAATGATAATATACGTTTAAATTTTGGAACTGGTAAAATTCAACCAAGTACAGCTTATAGTTTAACAAAAGATAAATGGTACCATGTATATTACTCTTTTAAACCACAACAAATCACAACAAGTAATACAAAATTATGGATTAATGGGGTTTTAAGTAGTATATCAGGTACGAATTTAGCGAATGCGTCTTATTATAATTCGAACCATTATATTGGTTCACCTTTAGGTGATAGTGCGACTAACATATACATTGGAATGGTGGCACATTACAATTCGCATTACGATCAACAGTTTCATGCTGTACAAGATAATTATATAGGACAGTTTGCTTCTGTTACTGAAATGTATAATTGGGGACCACCCCAACAAAAATTGGCGGTTGGTGGGGACGCATTTATTGAAAATAGATTAAGTATAGGTGGTACTCATAGTCCAGACCACCCGTTAGACGTTACGGGGGATATAAACTTTACGGGAACTCTCCGACAAAATAACTCTAACCTTATCTGTCTCGGATCATCTTCATCCGCGGGTGCGCCTTTACAGGTATTAGCGTCTAAGTTTACGAGTAATACCTCACCAACGAATAACGGTATACTTCTTAAACAAGAAGGTTTTTCAAGTACAAACCATGCCATAATGGCAATTGAAGTCGCCAACGCAAATTCGGGTGACCCGTTTGTCTCGTGGAATACGAATGAAACCGGAGGCGGTTGGTCTATGGGTATAGATAACAGTGATTCCGATATACTAAAAATAGCGAATAGTAAGGATTCGTTAGGTACAGATACGCACATGGAATTTAGTTCATCGGGAACGGATTTTAAAAAGGCTATTCTAGCGAACGGGAGTGCGGGTACAAACGGACAAGTTCTTACGAGTACTGGTGGAGGTACCGTTTCTTGGACAACGGTAAGTGGTGGTGGTGGTGGATCATCGTTATCCGGAACAAATACGTTTGAATGGGGGACGGGTGTATCCGGAAAAGAAACAAACGCGGGTAAAATTGGGTACAGTACGTTTACTTCGGGTTCTAACGGCGCACTCGATATTGTAGGTGCAGGAACGAGTAGTTCAAATAGAAATGTTCGAATATATGATAATATTGGTATTGGGACAGGTTCCCCAACGTCACCTCTTCACGTTATTGGTGATGCTTTCTTCGATGGGGGGGATATATATTTCAATAAAACGTCCGGTTCTGTATCTAAAATAACAAGTAGCTCCACGGGTAATGATCTACGATTTTATTCCGATCACTGGATAAGATTCATTGAATCTGATACTAATGCTGAGAAACTCGTTATTAATGGTAATGGAGGTAAAATAGGTATAAACCATTCTACCCCGGATTCTTGTCTCCATATAGCCTCGTCGAGTGGACAAACTATCACTCTCGATGGTAAAACCCGTACGTCGTATATACATTATGTTAGGGGTACTGGTCATTGGTACGCGGTCGTAGATAACGATTCTGGTCCTAATCATAACATGTATTGGTATTCTAATACAAGTCAGTCAGGTAACCCCATTAAACAAATATTTCGGTTTGAAAACGATACAGCTGGTGCTGGTAGTAATGCAATAGACACGTTTACGGGTCAACACATGAGTTCCATAGTAGACGTAACACCTACAAATGTTTCTAACTGTGTAGGTTTGATCGTTTCATCGAACCAAAACGATTACATGACAATTAATGGAGGAACACCTCTGAAAGGGGCAAAAAATATACACGTAAACGAAGCTATACCCGTTGTTAAAATATCAACAAAGGTACAAGATAAGGCGTGTTTTGGCGTTATATCATCCGGTGAAGATTCAAACGAATCGGGTCGGGAACAAAGAACCGGACGTATAGTGGGTGTATTTCATAAGGAAAGTGGCGATAATAGAGTATACATTAACTCAATAGGTGAAGGTGGTGTATGGGTAGTAAACACGAACGGTAATTTAGAGGCGGGTGATTATATAACAACGTCTAACGTGAGTGGGTACGGTATGAAACAAACGTCTGAGTTTCTTGCAAACTATACGGTCGCAAAAATAACAATGGATTGTAACTTTAACCCGGGACAAGTACCCGTAAAACAAATAAAGAAAGTTAGTGCTACGAACACGTATTACGTGCGTTCCACTGATAATGATACGTGTAATGAAACGTTTTATAATACGCTCGACGATGAAACAAAGGCACTTTATACAGAAGATGTTAGAACCGAAATGGTTAACGATCTCGATAGTAACGGTGTATTTCAATGGGAAGATACGTCAGAAACAGAGTTGGCATATAATATACGGTATTTAGACGCGGATGGTATAGAAACGACACAGGAAAACGCAGTTCATATAGCGGCGTTTGTAGGGTGTACGTACCATTGCGGATAACGAATTAGAACTAAATAAATAAATTCACATTTACCATGCTGGAACAAACAGGATGGTAGATGGTTTACTATTCACTTTTTAGATGGGAGTGAATCCATAACCGCTAGAGCAATAACGCCCGCAATAAAAAACATTACAACGTAATTACATTCGGTATCGTCATCGCCCAAAATGTTACGTCTTTTACGTTTCACCGCTTGGGGTTTGACGACCACCTCCTGACGTTGGGGTCTTTCAATAGGATCTTCGTCTAAAGGACAATACCCTATCATTTATACTATCATTTATAAATTAATTTCAACCGACTTTTTCTTTTTTCCACCGCCTCTTTTTGATTTGGTCTGGGTAACCTTAACTTCACGAACTTCATTATCCCCATCGTCCTTTTCATTCTTAGAATTTTCTATATCGGCCTCGGCAATATCCGAAATATCATCGTCCATATCATCGTCACCGGGTGCGTTAATGTTTGCTGGTATGCTGGTCGTACTCATTGGTGGTGTTGGTGGCATCATGATATTACCCATGAGACTCGAAATGTCTAGGCCTGGGCCTTGCATTTCGCGTCGTCCGTTTGCATCCGTTGTATCACCCGTCTGTTGTTGTGATTTAGGAACTGTGTTCTGAACCGCGGACATCATGTTTTGTACGAGTTCAGGGTTTTGTTTAATCACGTCGTTCATATTGGGCATGACTGATTTAAACATGCTATTTGTTAAGTGGAACATCATCGCCGAACCGCCGAGCATCATTATGAGTTTGATTTCTGGAGCGACGGCCATTTTAGATCTATACTTAACGTACAACTCTTCAAAAACTTCATCGTAATCCTCAACATTTTCCATTACGTTTTCCGACCAACCGTCGAGTTGGATCTCGAATGGATTATACTTCTTGTTCATAAACTCGAGTCCTGTAGTACATGCAATAAGCATACGTCTCGAGAATTTGACGGATTTATCGACGTCTATGCTATACGTTATTCGTTTCACCTCTGTTCTAAGTTCATCTATAGGTGAATATGCGTTCAAACGTTTGTTGACCGTAAACCCTTTCTTTTCTAAACGACCGATCTTATTTACAAGGTCTGCTTTTTCTTCATCTATTGTTTTGTACCCTGGTGATGGTTTTTCCTCTTCTGTGTAAATACCTCCCATACCACCACCGCCGCCGTAATCATACCCGTTACCTGGTTCATCATCCTCGTATTCCCCGTAATCGAGGGGTTCCTCTGGTGGAGGAGCAGATTGGTGATTTTGTTTGTTGGGGTTAGCAAAAGAATCTATGTCTTCCTGAAAAGTTTGTGTTTGTGGTGGTGTAAATTGTGTTTTCATAGGTCTAGGCATTTGTTTTTTCACAGGCTGAGGTCTTGGTATATCAATCTCAATCTCGTTCATTAGTGCCTGTTCATTATCATCCAATTTCATAACATGTGTACTAGAACGATTAAGTATAATCTCACCGTCCATTAATCTTTATATTGAAACTATTCTAATTTCTTTAACGCACTTTATAAAAAAAATGTATGTTCAATACAAATGAAACTTAACGCTACAAACAAAAGTACCCTAAAATCTATCGCGATTGTATTCGCCATAATATGTGTTCTTCAATTCTTGAGAACCAGCTACTACAGCCCAGTCGATATCGAAACGACCAATGAAGAATCGCTCTTCAATCTCGAGTCCAAGGAAGAGTGTCTCGGTGAATATTACTCCGACAGTCGAGGCGGTGTTTGTGGTGGCCAAAAATTGGTTGTCGCACAATCGAGTTATAAGATGAAGTAAAATCTCCAGTATATATAAATGGCGTTAGTGACCAGTCAGTCCAATTTACCCGATTTCGAATACGAACATCACACTGTTATACTTGATAATCTGGATCCAACGAGTGATACAGATTTTACACTTTTTTTACCAACACCACTCGAAAATATTGTTCAGGTACAATTACTCACCGCGAGTATTAACATAACCGATAATGCCACGAGGTGTGTACACATCGGTATAGAGGAACTTAAAAATCATTTCACGCAACGCGGGAAAAAAGATCTCGATGATGCCGATAACCACCTTAACGGTATTTTTGGAACGATCTTGTGTCAACATGAAAAACATGGTTCCGCCTCCAATCAAACAGCTGTGTTCTTTAGAAACGAGTATCCAATTATTCAACAATATTATAACCCAATCAGAAAACTCGATAGAGTAACTTTTAACTTAGACGACCAAGCGGGTGATACGCTTGTGTGTGGAGATGCCATTTTCGTTTTTAAATTCGTTTGCAAAAAAAGGAACATGCCTTATTAATTATTTCAGGGCGTTACGTACCTATAATTTTAACCTCTTATTAATATAAATGTCTTCCGGTATTGTTCAACTCATTGCCATTGGTGCTCAAGACGAACATATAATGGGTAAACCGGAAATATCATTCTTTAACTCAACGTTTAAGCGACACTCTAATTTTTCACAATCCGTCGAAAAGCAAACGATACAGGGAGCTGTGAAAAACAATTCAATGTCATCCATAAAATTCCCACGTTCAGGTGATTTGTTAGGATACACATATTTTACTATAGACGATAATACAAAAGCACTCGATTACCAAGATTGGAGTGAACTCATAGATAAGGTCGAATTACTTATCGGTGGTCAAGTCGTGGATACACAAGATGCAGTCTTTACAGAAAAAATAGCCATAGATACATTCGCAACAAACGTTTCAAAGAGTTCTAATGGAACACATCCGGGTGTGAGTGCACGTTCATACTTTTACCCTTTAAGGTTTTTCTTTTGTGAAGGTCCACAGTGTGCTTTACCAATAGTTGCTTTACAATATCATGAAGTTGAATTGCGTATTCACTGGGGATCACAAGCAGGGGCGTATAACTTCGAGTGTTATTCGAATTACTATTACCTCGATAACGAGGAACGTGGGAATATTGTTTCTCGAAACCATGATATTCTCATCACACAAGTTCAAAAAAGTATACCGTCCCAGGAACTTACACAAGAACTTACGTTTAATCACCCAGTCAAATACCTCGCGTGTTCGGATACATCAGTTAACGGTGCATTGACATCCGCCGATAATAAGGTTAAAATTGAAATTAATGGTCTCGATATCGGTAATTTTAGATGGGGAAAACCACACTTTATGGAGGTACAAAACTATTACCACACACAATTCGTAACGTCACCCGATTTCTTTTTATGTTCTTTTTGTTTATCAACAAGTTCTCTCCAGCCTACAGGAACACTTAATTTTAGTCGTTTAGATTCAGCAAAGATACATAGTCAAACCCGAAATATATCCGATCCTATATATGCAGTTAACTATAACATTCTCAGAATTGAAAATGGTTTAGCCGGTCTCATCTATGCAAATTAAAATACATACTTATATTAATATGGTTAAAAACATACCTACCATCGAACGGTCTACCAAAATCCGGTTTGGTAAACACGTTTCTGAAAATCAGGCTGAAAACACAGTTGTTTTTAATGCGTCAGATACTGCAATTGATGTCACGAATTCGAATTCGATTTATATGGCACCGCTCCGCGTTGCTGAATTAGCAGGTTCTAACCTTGTAGGTTACTCGTCGACTACAAAGGAAATTGTTGATTCGAGTGTTCCTACAACCCTTTTAGGTGGTGTCACTTTACAATCTTCGACGGATAGAGGTAATGTAACTTCAAATACAGTTCAGTTTAGTAATGCTATAACATCTTTCGTAACAAGCTCTAATATTGGTGTCGCAAATAGTGCACCAATACATGCCTTATCGGTAAAGGATAAAGTTTTCATGTGTGGACCAACGGGTGATACCAACGCGCTTCGTGTTGAAGGTACAGCTCGAGCTACTAAATTTACAACGGGGTCTTCTGTTAATATAGATGAAAATGTAACTAATAAAATTCAGGTTTCGGGTACAATACATACAAGTACTCTCACTTCGTCGGCAATAGGTGTAGCGAACACCGCACCCGCGCATGCTATAAGTATTGGTAATGAAGGTCAAGTTCAATTAAATGTACCAACAGACTCAATATACGCATTAGATACCGTCGGTAACGTAAATGCACAAAACTATCGGGGTGATTCGTATTACCTCTCAAACCTTACGGTTGAAAATATAGTAAACCAAGGTAACGTAACCTCAAACACTGTTCAGTTTACGAACCCACTTACGAGTATTTATACATCCAGTAACGTCGATGTTGGAGGTAATATATTTGTGAGAAACAATACCGATAGTGCAATATACGGTACAATTGCGGGTTCGAATACAATAGCGGGTAGTACTATAACCGCGAGTACACAATTTGATGGTCCGGGTACGGGGTTAACGGGTATTCCAACAAATCAATTTGCAAGTGGAGCAATTGCTGTACCCAGTGGTGGTACGGGTCAGACAGAATACGTAGACGGTACAATACTTTATGGTAAACTTGACGGAGGAACTTCTTCACTTGGAAAACTAAATCCCGGTAGCGGTGTGACCGATGACGGTAAATTTCTTAGACTTAATTCTGATCATGAACCCGAATGGGCAGAAGTTCCACTAACTCTTGATGCCGTTCTCGGTGATACAACCGCGGTTTCAGATGGGTCTATGAGTTTAACAGATTCTGGTACAACAATCACAACCGCCGGTAAAATAAAGGCCGCCACGTTCGAAGGGAGTGGTTCGGATATTCATGATATTAACGCGGCTAATGTAGTACAATTTTCAAGTAGTACGTTATCAACATCTGTTTTACCCATCGTACCCGTAACCAAGGGTGGTACAAATTTAAATTCAGTCACTGCCGGTGATATACTCTATGCAAGTGCTGATGATACAATAGCGGGACTTGATAAAGGGACAGCTAATAAGGTTTTACAAATGAATTCAGGTGCAACTTTACCTGAATGGACATCGACAATAACGGGCGCTTCACTCGCTAATCCATCGTTAACCGGTACAATCACAACATCTGGGTTAAATAATAACAGGATTCCGTTTACAAACGCATCCGGGATATTAAGTTCAGACACGAATCTTCAATTCGATGGTTCTAATAACAAAATGACAATTGGTGCCGATGTTTTAATTACAGGTGCATTCGCAACACAAGGAGCAGTAGATCATTTTAACACAACAAACTATACAGTTACTGACCCAATAATTGAAGTCGGTAACAATAACTCGACGGATACAATCGATTTGGGTATGATCATGACCATGGGTACTTCAAATGTTGTTCATGGTTTTAGAGGTGGTCATAAGGAATATACGATCGCATACACACACAGTAACCCAGCTGATACAGATATAATACCAACGTTGGCGAGTGGTATATCTAACCACCCGTACATTACCGCAAATATTTGGGGTAACGTTTTATCCGGTAACGTCACGACGACGGGTACGGTAGAAGCGACAACACTCAAGGGTAATGGTTCGGCTATTACAGATCTCGATGCGGAAAACATAACTACAGGTGTTCTCGATGTTGATCATGGGGGTACAAACATCGCATCGTACACGGCGGGTGATTTACTCTACGCCACGGGTCCAACGACATTAGCAAAATTAGGGGTAGATAATGGTAAGTTTCTTAAAAGTACAGCTTCAGCAGTTGAATGGGCAGACGTTTCTTCGGATTTACAAACGATTACAGATGGAGGGGCAACGACGACACACACAGTCGCGTTTAATAACGCGACAACGGGTTTAACATCCGCGGGTGATATTACAATCGCGGCTACGAAAAAACTTAAATTCGCGGATGATATTCTACTCCAAGGAGGAGGAGGATTGGGAACGAGTAACTTGAAAGTAACTAATTCAATAATACTCTCACCAGAAGTACAAGGTGGTTCTACATCTACAAAAAATGTTTTATCGATAGATACAACAACAGGTGAAATATACGATTCGGGAGGACAAGGTGGTTCGACAATGGAATTTACACATGAGGAAGGTACAGGTATACATGCGAACGTCAGTGTTGGTCCATCTGCTTGGGCAGGACCTACCGGTACAGCAAACCTTACCATAAACACGTATGGGTCTAACGTACTCACGGTTACCGGTAACGTATCAGCTACTAATATTACAATAGGTGGATTAAACGTCGCCGCATCACCGTTTGGTTTAGATGATGTTTCGAGTGCAGCTGTAGGTGCCAATATTACTTCGAATGTTCTTCAGTTTACGGGACCAGCATCAGGGTACGCGACAGATAATGCGTTTGTTACGACCAAGAGTATTAGTATTGGATCAAACGTAACCACAGCCGGTAATGTTTTTTGTAATTCAAATATTACATCACAAAATCTTATACTCACAAACACACAAATATCAACTACTTGGACGACAGGGTCAGGGACACTCGCGATAGACTGTAAAAATAAAAGTTACGGTACAGCTCCGTTAGTTTCAATAGATGCAGATGTTGCGATACTTTCTATATCAAATTTACCAAGCGGGGGTCAGGTTGTAGTACCTTTACTAGCATCCGGTGGAGCGCGAAAAGTTTTGAAAACTATCACAGCCGGTATCGATTTTATAGCATTTACGGCGGATGTTTCTATAGACCAGAACAGTCATGGTCTTTTGACCGTATCAAAAATAGGTGCATCAGGTGCGGAAAAAATATACATGAATGCAATCTCATTTACAGCAGCGTAATTCGTTTTTTAGAATCTTTCATATTATATTATACATGGGCTTAAAAATAAAAAACCTTAGTATAATATAATAAATATGTCTGGTGGTATTGCCCAACTCGTTGCAATCGGTGCCCAAGATGCACACCTCGTCGGTCAACCCGAAGTTTCTTTTTTTAGATCTAATTACAAACGTCACACAAACTTTGCCCAAACTGTCGAAAGACAAGTTGTCCAGGGCAACCCATCGTCTAATGGTATGTCCACTGTTAGGTTCGAGCGTAAAGGGGATATGGTCGGGTACGTGTATATCGCCCCAAATGATGGTACTAAAGCAGTTACATTTTCACCAGCCGATTGGGTCAACGCGATTTCCAAAGTTGAACTTCTCATTGGTGGACAAGTCATTGACGAACAAACATCTACATTCTCTCAATACATTGCGCCATCTATATTAGCACAAAACTTAACTAAATCTACTTCTGGATTTGGGGAAGTAGCTGAAAGTAAGTTTTACCCACTCAGGTTTTCGTTTTGTGAAAACGCTCAAACCGCCATCCCATTGATCGCTCTTCAATATCACGATGTGGAATTGAGAATCACGTGGGGAAGTAATCTCCAAAGTGCCAAATTTGAAGTCTACGCGCAGTTCGTTCACCTCGACACGGACGAGCGTACCGCTTTGTCTTCCACACCACAAAACATGCTTATTACACAAACACAAAAAGCTATCGCATCCGCTTCCAAAATTCAAGAATTAAACTTTAACCACCCAATTAAGTGTTTGGTAGCTGCAGATAGTAGTGCTCTTTCTATTGCAGCCGACGCAAATAAAATGAAACTCCAAATCAATGGTACCGATGTTACTGATTTCAAATACGTTGATCCACACTACACCGCGGTCACTTCGTATTACCACACAGTTGGTTCCAAACCAATTACATCTATTTTAACCACATCTCCTGGACCCGAATCTAATTTACTGGACGACTTGCAAGATCAAACATATACAAGTACTCTTTCAGCTACAGGTGAAAACGACAAGTTTTTCTTGTACCCATTCTGTATCGATACGTCCAAGGTTCAACCAACCGGTTCGCTCAACTTCAGTAGACTCGATTCCGCGAGACTTGTTAATGACACAGCCAACTCGGACGATGATATCTACGCCGTCAACTACAACGTCCTTCGTATCGAAAATGGTATGGGTGGTTTGATGTACTCGAACTAAATTATTTTTTATAGCCATATATTATAAATGTTCTGGCAATTAGTTTTTCTTACAGCTTTCATTTTTATCATTACATATGATCCTAAATCCGGAACTTTGAATCATCTCGTCGACTCTAAACAACAAGAACCCGAAAAAAACGCGGAGTGTAAAGAGGGACATTACCAGGAGATTCAATTTGCTCAAATGGGATACGACTGTCCAAAGGAAAACGGTGTACACATGGGCGCGATTATACGAACTTAAAAACTTGATTATATAATTTAATACATTATGTTTACATTTGATCGAGATACTGCTATTATAGTCGCTATTATTATGTGTATAGCTGCTTCAGTTTACATGTATAGAGAACTCAAAACTACAAAAGAAGAAATGGAAGGTGTCAAGGGTATGAATGGAAAAATGGCTTCATTTTTATCAAGAGTCAGGCCAATACAAATTCCACAAACAAGTTCGTTAAATGAACCTGTTACACCAAAAAATGTCACTTTTAAGACAGAAAACGAAACCCAAGTGGAGGATGAATCTGAAGAAAATCAAGAAAGTGAAGAAGATTCTTCAGAATAATCATCTCGCTCAATTATAACTTGCAAATGCGCAATGAAGAAATACAAGGCAATTGCAGTACCCGTAACGTTTACTGGTTCTAAACCAAAGTTCCTCACTGTCCGAGACCGACGATTCAAAGATTGGATTTTCGTTACCGGAGGGTGTAGAAGAAAAGAAATACCCAACCCGATAAGATGTGCCCTACGAGAATTGGAAGAAGAGACCAGAGGAGTTGTAAATCTCAAGAAAGGTGAATATACCGAATTCAAGTTTGTGGTAAAAGAAAGTCCGGGTGTAGACTTAGAATATAACGTGTTCATATTTTTCGTAAATTATACACAACAGGAACAGGTAGATCTCGTTAAAAAATTTAACGATGAAAAACAAAAAACAAATTTAAAAAAAATACAAAAATTACCCATTAAAAGGACATTTGACGAGAACGATTATATGAATTTTGAAACGTTATCCGAATTTAACACGAAAAAACAATGGGATAGGATCGTTAAAAACGTACTCCAAAACCCAGAATTTTATGCGTGTGTGACTTCAGTCAATAGAAAAACCTTCTCTATTAAATAATGAAGTCCAAGTCTTATATATTATCGCAAATAAAGGATTTGTTAATTGAACGACACGGGTATACAGAAACTAAGGCGGAAAGGTATATTGAGGTCCACGCTAACGATAAAGTTTATGAACTTTTAGTACTTAAAAAATCTTTATCTGAACAGGAACAGTACCCAGAAATATCGTTTAGAAAAACGATATGGAGGCATCACTATGATAGTGATGAATGAATATAAAAAATAAAAACTAGTAATTGGTAAGTATACGTCATGTTTAAACAATGGTGTAAAGAACAAGGGTTCTCAAACAACTCCAATGTATCACATGTGCTTATGGACGGTGGTGTCCTATCAGTGCCATTTGATAGATTGAACGACTTTTATGAAAAGTGTGTAGAAGCTTATACTCTCCGAGAGAAAATTTTTGTCGTTGAGCAGAAAACAGAAAATTATAATTTTTTCGTAGATCTCGATTATAAAGATGAAACCGAATTAACCGTCACCCAAATAGAAAGTATATGTAAAATTATTTGTGATAAAGTTAATAAGTTCGAAGGTGCAGGTAACGCCTTAATATCTATAGCAGAACCAAAACAGGTTTCGGGTAAATTAATAAAAACAGGTGTGCATATAAACTGGGAAGGTTTTACGGTAAATAGATCTTCAGCAATAGCTATAAGAGAACATATTATAGATACTCTAAAATTGGTTTACGGTTCGGTCAATTGGGAAGATGTTGTTGATTCAGCTGTCTACGGTAGTTCCGATAGAAAAACACAAGGAAGTGGTTTTCGAATGCCCTTTTCACATAAACGTGCTAAACATGAAGAATGTTATGGTAAAGGTTGTAAAGGGTGTAATCACACGGGTAAAGTTAGTCAGGGTGAATATTTACCATGTTTCGTTTATAAAGGTGGTATAAAAGGACCTTTCACTTTACTTGAACCTATATTACCACACCCAGATATTAAACTTTTATACATGTCAACTATACGTAGCCAAAGTAAAGAGCCGAATATTATAGAGGGTAAAACAAATTTTCAAGGTAAAGAATCATCTTTTACGCACGCGGAAATAAAAAACGAATTCAAAGATCAAGAAGTTATATGTCTTTTACAAAACTTTGTCAATAAACATCTCGAAGGGCAGACAACTGCGCGTATTACCAAAATGTTTGAATCTAATGGTAACTTTTTGGTTTCAACAAATTCTTTTTATTGTGAAAATAAAAAATGTAACCATAACTCTAATCATGTATGGTTTCATATACTAGGAGAAACAATTACACAAAAGTGTTTTTCTACTACTGAAATAATGAGACATTTTGGATTTTGTAAAAATTTTACGGGTAAAAGACATAAATTACCGTCTAAAATTACAGACCAATTATACAAGGATGGGATTGTTAAAAAGCATGTAAAACCGTCTAAACAGGATTTTTTTGGTAAAAAGGTTGAAAAAATAGAAACGGGTGATTATAATTCAGACACAACGAGGATATTCTCTAGTTTCATTAACAAATATATGATGGAAACTGGAGATGTACATGTATCCAGGATAGAACTAAATAAACCAAAGACTAAGAAAAATAAGTTTAACGAGTATTCTATTCACACTACTTATACGTGTACAAATTGTAACACATCTAATGTTATTTTTAACGTCACGAACAAGAAAATAAAACAGGTGTGTAAATGTACAAACCGCGAACATTTTCTCCCGGAAAAAATAGTAACTAAATTATAGAACACAATGATATCTGTTATTGTTTTAGTAGTTGTAATATACTTCGCATCTTCTCTAATAACCACGAAACAAAATAACGTAGTAGAAATTAATAAACTTATACGAAAATCTTATAAATATTCAGGACTAAACCCATCTATACACAATGAATTTATAGAAAATATCAAAATGGCTCTAGAATATAAAACAAACATAATTCTATCTAAAAAACTCATGAATAGATCACTTACAAATCTAGATGAAATTGCACTTAGCTCGGTTTCAGGAGATACGAACCTTTTAGAAGATATAGACACTATTATTAGTGATTTGAAAACAAATTTTAACGAGTTATATACGAATTTACAGTCAGAAAGTGAGTAAAATACTTAAAGGAAATGTATATATATTAATTATATAATGGTCTTAACTGTAAAAACACGTTCAGGGAGAGTTTCAAAAGCACCAGTGCGACTGGAATTGTTTGAAGATGTAGAAGATGATTATAAACAAGATGAATACGATACGGACGAAGATTTGTTAAATTCTGATGATGAAGATTTTCTTAGTGATGATGATATTGAAAACGATGAAAGTGATGAAGATGCTGATGATAATGGAAATTTAAAAGGGTTTGTTGTCGATGATACTGATGAAGATGAAGATTACTCCGAAGAAGAAGAAGAAGAAGAAGAAATAAGTGAGTAATAAAGAGCTTAAAAAAATAGATACTTTTTTTATATATGGAAGCTGAAGTTGGTACACCGATTGAGTATAATCCAGAAGAATTCATAAATAAAAGTAGTAATAATTTCGATGAACCGGATGAACCGGATGTTGATGAAGAATATTATCAACCACCCCCACAACAACCTGTTTATTATACCCCACCACCTCAACAGGTGGTAAAGAATGATATATTCGAAAATATAGATAAGACGGGGTATGTTATAATTTTTGTAGCATTTCTATTAGGGTTTTTCATGGGTAAAACTATGCAGCCTGTAATACTCAGACCGGGATAAACGATTTACCACCTATCCAATTGTACTGAGAAGGTGTTTGTTGACCAGTAAATGTACCTATTTTACCTGTTACTGGTTCAGTAAAATATGATCTACTTACGATAAGTGGGTCTTTAGACATGTCTTTAGCAACTTGTGATGGTGTAATTTCTTCACTATTACCACCTCCACCACCCGTTTTACTTTTTTGATCTTTGTATACTCTAAAAAATAAAACAATAGATATCGATACGATAAGAATGGTGATTATGTTTAATATAATACTCAACATACTTACTTTTAAATAACAATTTTAATTTACGCTTCTTCTGGGTCTTCATTTTCCTTATTTTTTGATGTTACTTCCTCTTCTTCACCAGTATCATCACTTTCCTTAATCTGTGCATCTTCCGAATTCTCGATTTGAGATTTATTAGCTTCTTCGACCGCTGCAACATCAGCTCGTGATTTTTCATCGTCAAACTTTTTCATAGCTTCTACCGATCCGAACCCTCTTTGAGTTGCTTCTTTTTCCAACGCGTTCTTGATATCCAATTCTCTCTTTTCACGCACAGCTTCCTTTTCCTTCTCAACGATTGCATCCGCCTCCTTCACAAGATCTTCCATGTCAGCATCAGGGTTTTCCTTTTGAAGACGTTCCAAAACTTCACCGGGGTGACTGATGGGAGCCTCGTCAGGTTTCGTGTAAAACCTTGAATTTTCATCACCTCCTTTATGGTATACGTCAGATCCTGGTGCCTTAACAGCCATCATATCCTTCTTACGTTCGGCAAACATTTGTGCGGCTTGAGCTTGATTTTCTCTGTACCCCAACATCAACTCTTCTAACTTCTCATCCGCATAATGCGCGTCTTCAATTTGAACCGGGTCAGGTGGAATTAACAACCATTTATACATATCGACTACATAAATATCAAAAGTTGCATCCTCTTTTTGAAGACGTTTCGCGTGAGACGCAGCTTCATCCTTAGAATTAAATGCACCCCGGATCTTAATTCCAAACTTATCGTTCTTTTGTGGCGCTTCAGGTCCTACAACAGAAAGGCATGCATATAATTGACCGGGTACGGTCGTGTAATCTTGTTCAAGTGTTGACATTGTTTTATATATTTATTTAGTACCTTTTTTTTAAGCTCCTTTTTACTTAGGTTTCGTATTTATACAATGTATATTTTAAATCGTGTATTATAGTTTTTAATTTTTTATTAGTTTTTATCACAGTATCAAACATAAAAGACGTAAATTTTCTAGGGCTAATTTTTCTGTACCCACTTAGAGCGATTTAAATGCCTTTTTGAAAATTTTTCGAACTCGGTTCTCATAAGGACCACTCTTTTTTAAAAAAACATGACTTTCATGCACCCATTGTATTATAATAGAAAATATAGTGTTTAAATCCCTCTAAGTGGGTACAGAAAAAATAGCCATAAAAAAATAGACATATTTTACATATGATTTCAACATAAGATAGTATAATTTAAAAGTAAAATTAAAGAATTTGAGGAATTATTGGGATATGATTACAATAACTTTATTAACTCCATTTAAAAAAGAAAAACGAATATAAATAAATGGAGGAGATACGTAAGTACCATAACGAGTCTAAGCGTCTCCTCATCCAATCGGCTACCCGCGAAGGCGACAGTATTTTGGATGTAGGATGTGGATTCGGCGGTGATCTCCAAAAGTGGAAACACGCCGGTGCAAATATAAGCATGTGTGAACCGAACCCAGACTCACTTAAGGAGGCTAGGTCGCGCGCAAAGAACATGAAAATACGCGTTAATTTTTATGAAGGTGATATATTCGCGTGTCCACAAAGGAAATACGACGTCGTATGTTATAACTTTGCGTTACACTATATATTCGAATCACCCAAGTTATTCGAGACGTCTTTATTAGCAATTAAAAATAGACTTAAACCCGGTGGTCAATTCATAGGGATCATACCAAATTCCGATAAGATTATCATGAATACACCCGTAAAAGACGAGTTAGGAAACTACTTTCTAATGAAACATACGAGTTCGGGGAACTTTGGGGAAAAGTTATACGTCCATTTAGCCGATACGCCGTATTATGCCGACGGACCAAAAGTCGAACCTATAGCGCATAAAGATATGTTATTCACGCGAATGGAAAATTTGGGGTTTACTTTAACACTGTGGGAAGATCTTAAAGGGAACCCGGTTTCGGATTTGTATAGTAAATTTAGGTTTGTGTATAAGAAATGATTAGTT
>Ga0209601_1001048_pt1 | contig 20413 bp, 19 predicted proteins | sample COGITO_mtgs_1104_4_FD_184796 | JGI IMG/M metagenome (GOLD analysis project Ga0209601, IMG submission 184796) | Pelagic marine microbial communities from North Sea - COGITO_mtgs_110426 (SPAdes) (version 2) | ecosystem: Environmental > Aquatic > Marine > Epipelagic ...
GTAATATATAAGTTACTGAAGAAGCAAATACTGGAGAGGCAATTTGAACAAATTTATTAAATAAAATTTTTGCAAAAACAGTTCCAACAATGGATAATATAATTAGACAAAATAAAGCAACTTTAACGTCTTTATTACTGATGTCAATTTGTTTGTAATCTGACATAAAAAATATTACAACAGCAAGTGGAAATATAAAAATAAAGTTACCTACTGTGATTGCAACTGCAGAAACATCTTGTAAATGAACTTTTAATAGGTTCACCTGAAGAGCGTACAATATAGAAGCGAATATTATAAAAAAGACATATAACAAATTTTGGTCAGGATTAATGACTGAACCTTGGTACATTAATAGTACTGACCCTATTAAGCCTATAATAACACCAGATATTTGTTTTGAATCAATTTTAAAGCGATAAAATCCAACTCCTATAAGCAAAGTCGCCAAAGGGGTTAATGAGTTTAAAATAGCCGCTAAAGCACTGTCAATTTCAGTTTGAGCGTAAGCAAATAAAAAAGGAGGAATAAAAGAAACTAGTCCTGTGATTAAAATCCATTTCCATTTGTCTTTGGGAATAGATTTTAGGCTAGAATAACCTATTGCAAGCAATAAGACAGTAGATATTATGGTTCTTAAACTTCCTACTTGAAGAGGACTTAATCCAATTAATGCTTTTTTTATTAAAATATATGAGCTTCCCCATACAAATGACAAAATGAGTAAATAGATCCATTTTAAATTTTTATTATCCATTTAAAAGTTTATTTCCATTTAAAAGTTTGAATCATTTTTCTTATTTCATTATTTACGAAGTAAACAGAGGGAAGTAAAGAATCGTAATTTGGTTTTGAATCAAAATATAAAGACCCCTTTAAATAAACTGAAATTGAATCTGTAATATAAAAACGAGTATTTGACGGAGCATTACCCGTAAATGAAAAATACTTCGCGAAAACTTTATTTTCAATATCATTAAACTCACTTACATTTACACTGAAAGCATTTGTAGAATTTTCGTTAATTTTTTTTATAAAATCTGAGTCAATTAAATTAAAATTATTCTTAACAGAAACTTGGCTTAAATAAATTGTAGAATTTAAAGAAGTGTTTTTAATTTTTATGTTACAATTTTCAGAACTAATATCGTTTTTAGGATTAACAAAAAACGAGTATCCACAGTTGCTTTCATAAAAAACATAATCGGGCTCTTTTAATTCATTATATAAAAAAGCTTGGGGTTTTGGAATTGTTGACTGGTTTGAACAGCTATAAAGAAAAATAAAAAACAACATTTTTTTCATCATTATTTAATTTTTACCAAAACATTTTTTATTCTTTTTCTATTAACTTCGATAACCTTAAACTCTATTCCTTTAAGTTTAAGTTTAAAATTTTTTTTAGGAAAAAAACCTATTTGCTCAAGTAAAAATCCTCCTAAAGTTTCAGAATCACCTTTAATATTTTCAAATACTTTAATATCTCTAATTTTTAAAATTCTGTATAAATCAGTCAGATTTACTTTACCTTCAAAAACAAAAGTAGAATTATCTATTTTATTATATATAATATCGTCTTGATCAAACTCGTCGTTAATTTCTCCAACAATTTCTTCAACAATATCATTTAAAGTTATAATACCAGAATTTCCACCATATTCATCAACGACAATGGCCATGTGATTTTTTAATTTTTGAAATTCATTTAATAAATCATCAAGTTTTTTGTTCTCTGGAATAAAATATGGTTCTCTTACTAATGTTGTCCAATTAAAATTTTTTTCATTTAAATGAGGAAATAAATCTTTTAAGTATATGACACCAGTTATATTATCAATAGTTTCATCGTATACTGGAATTCTAGAATATCTATTTTCTCTTACTTTTTTTATAAGATCTAAGTAAGACATTGTTTTAGACACAGAAAAAACATCAATCCGTGGCTTCATAACTTGCTTAACCTCAGTGCTTCCAAAGGAAATAATTCCTTTTAAAATCTTTTTCTCGTCTTTAGACGTCTCACTCTTATCAGTCAAATCGAATGCATCAGAAAGCTTGTCGACTGATAGATTAGGTTTTTTAAACACTAATTTATCCTGAATAAACTTAGTCATTCGACTCATAGGGATTGTAAGGAAAAAAAATAAATATTTATCAATAAACCGAACTGGAAAAGCCATTTTTTTTGAAAATGAGATTGGTTTTCTATTGGCATAAACTTTTGGAAGAATTTCACCAAACAAGAGTATTAAAGCAGTTATAAATCCAACTTCTAAAACAAAGTTTAACCAATTTGGAAAGAAAACTACATCAAATAATTGACCAAATGAGGCTAAAAGTAGAACTATAGAAATATTTATGAAATTATTTGAAACAAGTAATGTTGCAAGTAATCTTCTAGGATCACTTCTTAAAAAAGATATGAGTTTTAAGTTCTTAGCATTAGAACTTGATATTTTTTTTAGATCTGTTTTAGAAAGAGAAAAAAAAGCAACTTCTGACCCAGAGATAAGAGCAGAACAAATTAAAAGAGTAATAATTAATAATATTTTGATTAAATCAGGATATATATCTATCAACAAAAAGGAAATGACCAAATTATATATGATTAATTAAAATGGTAAATCATCTGAATCATTTTCAGAAACTGATGGATTTGGTTTAGAGGGGCTAGGCTCATTATTTACAGATGGCGATTCATTAACATCTGATTTATTTGAGAGAAAATTGAATTCGTTTACATGAATTTCGGTAGAATATCTTTGTACTCCATCTTCAGATTGCCATTTTCTGGTTTTAATCTTTCCTTCAACATATATTTTATCCCCTTTATTTAAATATTTTTCACATACTTCAGCAGCTTTATTTCTAACAACAATATTGTGCCATTCAGTATTAGAAACTTTTTCTCCAGTTGTTTTGTTGGTATAATTTTCATTTGTAGCAATAGGGAACCTTCCAATGCAGCCTCCTCCATCAAAGTGGTGCATTTTAACTTCATCACCTAAATTTCCAATTAACATTACTTTATTTAAAGATCCACTCATAATATTTATTTATACTCAAATATAACAAATTACTTCAAGAATTTGTCTAATGTTTCAATAAATGAACTAAGTGGTTTTGGAAAAGGAAAGTTTGAAATTTCTTTTATGTAAATGCTAGTGTTATTTAATTTTTCTACACGATTAATCCAAAAATTTATTTTTAGGTTCTGATGAGACAATTTATGACTTACTGAATCTAGAAGTTTTAAGCCATTAATTTCAAGATCCTGAATTTGATTTGATTTCAAATAGTTTTGCATTAAGGACTTATTTAAGTTTTTATCAGCTTCAAGTAACGGAAATTGATAAAGATTTTGCCAAATGTCTTTCTTCACCCGCTTTTCAACTATTATCCTTTTTTCTTTATCAATTATTAAAAAATAATTTAAAAATCTAGCTTTTGGTTTAGAGTTTTTCTTTTTAACTGGAAAATTAAAAATGCTGTCATTTTTCAGAGAATAACAAACCTTATTATAAACACAATTTTTACAATCAGGAGCTTTAGGCTTACAAATCAAAGCTCCAAATTCCATGATGGCTTGATTAAAATCACTGGGATTATTTATGCAAATCAATTTATTTAATAGAGACTTAAATTCTTTTAAAGAGCTTGCGGTGTTAATAATGGTATCGATTCCAAATAATCTTGAAATAAAACGGTAAACATTGCCATCAACAACTGGATGTAATTCATCATTTGAAAATGAACTTATAGCGCTAGCTGAATAATCTCCAATTCCTGGAAGTTTAATAAGCTCATTATAAGTCTTAGGAAATTGAGATTTATATTTTTCAACAACTATTTTTGAAGCTTTATGTAAATTTCTTGCTCTACTATAATAACCTAAACCTTCCCAGTTTTTCAAAACATCTTGCTCACTTGATTTGGAAAGAGTTTTTACATTTGGGTATAGCTTTATAAATTTATTGTAATAGGGCATCCCTTGTTTAACTTGTGTTTGTTGAAGAATGATTTCTGAGAGCCAGATCTTGTAAGGATCCTTAGTGTTTCTCCATGGCAAAGATCTCTTATTTACTGAATACCAGTTGATTAATTTTTTAGAAAAGTTAATTGATATTTTATTTAACAAAATTAAATTTAAAATATTTATAGAGATTATTAGAGCATATTTAAGGTCAAATAATGAATATAAATTTATATATTTGGCACCTTGAAAAGTAAACATAAATAAAATAAAGAATATGACCAAAGCAGAGATTGTTTCAAAAGTTTCCAACAACCTAGGTTTAGATAAAAATGAAGTTTTAGCAACAGTTGAAAATTTAATGGAAGAAATTAAAAATTCATTAAACGAAGGAGAAAATGTTTATTTGAGAGGATTTGGAAGCTTTATTGTTAAAAAACGAGCTGAAAAAACTGGAAGAAATATTTCAAAAAATACAACAATAAGAATTCCTGAACATCACATTCCTGCTTTTAAGCCGGCTAAAGTTTTTGTTGAGGGTGTTAAAAAAAATAATTAAAAATATAGATTATGCCAAGTGGTAAGAAAAGAAAAAGACATAAAGTAGCTACACACAAGCGAAAAAAAAGAAGTCGTGCTAATAGGCACAAAAAAAAGTAATTTAAATACTTAACTGATAATACGCTCTTTGAAATGAACTAAGTTTTAGTGACGATCAGCACAAAACTTAATTCCATGTAATTAAAATCCTGTGAATAAAGTATAACCAGTTTGCTTTACAGCAAACATAAAATCAATATTGTGAGTAAAGAAATAATAATTCGTTCAAATTCCACAGCTGTTGATTTTGCACTACTTAAAGACGGTAAATTAATTGAACTTCATAAACAAAATGATAGTAATAAATTTAATGTTGGAGATATTTTTTTAGCGAAAACTAAAAAAACAATTTCAGGTCTAAACGCTGCATTTGTAAATGTAGGTTATGAAAAAGATGCATTCTTGCATTATCATGATTTAGGACCAAAAATATTATCATTAATTAAGTTCATTAAAGGTGTAAGCACAGGTAAAATAAAAAAATTTTCACTTGAAAGATTTCCTTTTGAATCAGAAATTGATAAGGAAGGAAGTATTTCGGACGTTATAAGTCCAAATCAAACTGTTTTAGTTCAAATAATAAAAGAACCAATTTCAACTAAAGGCCCAAGAATAAGTTCAGAATTATCTTTTGCTGGTCGTTTTTTAGTATTAGTTCCTTTTTCAAATAGAATTTCTATTTCTCAAAAAATTGAAAGTAGAGAAGAAAAAAGCAGATTAAAAAGACTTGTACAAAGCATTAAACCTAAAGGGTTTGGGGTAATAGTAAGAACTGTAGCTAAAGATCAAAAAGTTGCAGAATTAGATAAAGATTTAAAAAACTTATACAGTCGTTGGATAAATCTTTGTAAAAAAATCCAAGGAGCTGAAGTGCCGTTAAAGGTACAAAGCGAACTAAACAGATCCTCTTCAATTCTAAGAGATTATTTCAATGATACTTTTACAGGAATACATGTTAATCAAAAATCTATGTATTCTGAGATTAAAGATTATTTGAAGCAAATTGCTCCAAAAAAACAATCTATTGTAAAACTTCATAAATCACATAATCCAATCTTTGAAGAATATGGAATTGAACGCCAAATAAAAACTGCATTTGGAAGAACCGTTACAATGAGTAAAGGTGCTTACCTAATCATAGAACATACTGAGGCGTTACATGTAATTGATGTGAACAGTGGAAATCGATTAACAAAGTCAAAAAATCAAGAAGATTCTGCCCTTGAAGTTAACTTAGTTGCAGCTACAGAAATTGCAAGACAATTAAGATTAAGAGATATGGGAGGAATCATAGTTGTTGATTTCATAGATTTAATGACTCCTGAAAATAGAAAAACTCTTTTTGATCATTTCAAAAAAGAAATGGAATCTGACAGAGCTAAGCATAAAATTTTACCTCCAAGTAAAATTGGCTTAATTCAAATGACAAGACAAAGAGTTAGATCAGAAATGGAAATTAAGACCATTGAAGCTAATCCAAATCAAAATGGAACAGTTGAAGCTCCAATAGTTTTAATAGATAAAATTTATGACAAACTTGAAAAAGTTTTTTCAAGTAAAAAATACAATAACGTAAAGGTTTTTTTACATGTTCATCCATTTGTTGCAGCTTACTTAAAAAGCGATTATCCTTCACTAAGAATGAAGTGGTACATTAAACATAAAAGATGGGTAACAATTGTTCCAAGAGATGCCTACACCTATTTACATTTTAGATTCTTTAACAAGGAAGGTAAAATCATAAATGCATAAAAAAAGCGGCTAAATAGCCGCTTTTTTTTTGCCCAAAAATGAACTAAATTAAAAGAATGAAAAGTGGAAACTTTACAGTAGATGAGATTGAATTTAAATTAAAGCAATATTGCTCATACCAGGACAGATGCCATAATGAGGTTGAAAAGAAATTAAAAACATTTGATGTAATTCCTGAGGCTAGAGAACAAATAATTATGAAATTAATCAATGAAAATTATTTGAATGAAACTAGATTTAGTAAGAGTTTTGTAAGAGGGAAGTTTAAAATTAAAAACTGGGGAAAAAGAAAAATTATTTTAGAACTAAAAAGTAGAAATGTTTCTGGTTACAATATAAAAGAGGGTCTAAAAGAAATTGTAGAAGAAGATTATCAAAATAAATTAGAATACTTATTTAATAAAAAATTAGCATCTTTAGATCACTTAAGTCTTACAAATAAAAAGAAAAAAATTCTCTCATTCTTATTATACAGAGGATGGGAAACAAATTTAATTTATGAAAAAATCAATCAAATTAAATAATCTAATTATAATTTTAGCAGCAGTTACTCTTGTGCTACAAAGTTGTAAAAAATCCGTTGACTACATTGCCTTTAACGGAAATATATACACAGTAAATGATAATTTCGATACGGTAAGTGCATTTGCTGTAAAAAATGGAAAATTTATTGATGTTGGTAATAATGAAATTCTTTCGAAATACAAAACAGAAGAAAAAATAGATCTTAACGGATCAACTGTTTTACCTGGTTTAATTGATGCCCATTGTCACTTTTATGGACTCGGCTTAAATCAAAGTGTAATTGATTTAACCGGAACTAATTCATTTAACGAAATATTAGAAAAAATTTCAAAATCAGACAGCAAAAACATAATTAGAGGAAGAGGCTGGGATCAAAACGACTGGGAAGTAAAAGAGTTTCCTAATAAAACGAAATTGGATGTACTTTATCCACAAACTCCAGTTGTTTTAGAAAGAATAGATGGTCATGCTTATCTAGTAAATCAAAAAGCTTTAGATATAGCAGGAATTGATATTAATACAAAATCAAATAACGGAACAGTGCTTACAAAAAAAGGGAGACTTACTGGTGTTTTAATCGATGGTCCTATGTCGTTAATTGATAAGGCTTTTGGAGAAGTTTCTTTAGATGATAAAATAAATGCCCTTTTAAGTGCCCAAGAAATTTGCTTTAAACACGGCTTAACAACTGTTGATGACGCTGGTCTTTCTAAAGATGTTATTCTACTTATTGATAGTTTACAAAAAATAAAGAGCTTAAAAATGAGAGTGTATGCCATGATAAGTAATTTAGAAAATGATGTCAATTATTTTATAGAAAATGGACCAATCAAAACCAATTCATTAAACGTAAGATCGGTTAAAGTTTACGGAGATGGAGCGTTAGGTTCAAGAGGGGCAACTCTTAAAGAACCGTACTCTGACGACATACATAATTACGGAAAACTTGTAACCGATGTTGAAAGCATTAAAATTTTAGCTAAAAAGTTATCGGAAGCTAACTTTCAAATGAACACTCATGCAATTGGAGATTCTACAGTTAATATTTTAATTAAAGCTTATTCAAAAGTTCTTGAAAACAAAACAGATCCTAGATGGCGAATAGAACATTCCCAAATTATAGATCAAAATGATTTAGACGGTTACAACGAGAAAATATTACCCTCTGTTCAACCTACTCACGCCACAAGTGATATGTATTGGGCTGAAGACAGGGTTGGACCAAAACGAATAAAAGGCGCATACGCTTATAAAGATTTACTAGAAAGATCAAAAGTTATTGGACTTGGAACAGATTTTCCGGTTGAAAAGGTTAATCCGTTCCATACCTTTTATGCGGCTACAGCAAGAAAAGATTTAGACAATTATCCTCAGGGTGGTTTTGAGTTTTCAAATGCGTTATCGAGAAAAGAAACTCTAAAAGGAATGACTATTTGGGCAGCCTATCTAAATTTCGAAGAAAAGGAAAAAGGCAGTATTGAAAAAAATAAATTTGCTGACTTTATAATAATTGATAGAGATATCATGGAAGTTGAACTAAATTTAACTCCTCATACAGAAGTACTAAAGACTTATTTGTCTGGTGAATTAGTCTATTCCAAAATTAAAGCCAACTAAAAAACTTGTTCCTGGCATTGGGACTAGATTAGTTTCCGAATAAACCTCATCCAGAATATTATTTATATAAATATATAATCCTTTTTTATACATAATTTTTGAATCCAAAACAGAATAATTAGACTTGTCTGATCTTTCAGCATATTTATATACAATTGAATGATTAACGTTCTTTAAATAATTGAGATTAAGTTTTGATGTAAAATGGTGCTTTAGTGAATTAAGCGAATACCTAGAAAAATTAATATCACTAACATAGTTGTCATCTTTAATATTAGTATAACCAACACTAATTGAATTAACATTTGACATGTTATAAGAGCTTTTAAAACTATATGATATATCTAATTCGTATCCTTTAGTCGTTAACGAACCTATGTTTTCTGCTCTCCACAAATCATCCTCATTTTTCTTTACATAATCTATTATGTTTTTTGCATTTCTATTAAACAATGCAGCAGAGAATTTAAAATTGGAAGAGTTGTATTTTAAACCCAGTTCAGTTGAAGTTGCAGATTCAGGATTTAAATTTTCATTACCAACCGTTGTTCTGTCACTGTAATATAAATCTGTATATGTTGGTATTCTATACGTCTTTCCAATATTACTATAAAGTTTAAAATTTGAACTAATATTATAACCTAGGTCCATTCCAGGAAAAGAGTGAAAAGACATATCTGAAAAATAACTAAGGGCGATTCCAGGTGATACAAATAGTTTTTCATCTAATAACTTAAAGGTATGATCAGCAAAAAGATTAATTGTAGTTCTGTCGTGTTCACCTAAATTATTACTTGAAATGTTTACTGTAGATAAATCAATACCAAATCCAGTAACACCTGACTTTGAAAAATAAGAACCACTTAGTTCAGCAGAAACTTTATTGGTTTTATGCAGGTTTCTGTAAACAGAGGGATTGTCTCTTATGTAAATGTACTCGTCTTGACCACGTCTCCAATATAATCTTGGTGTGATCGAAAGTTTTTCGGAGTTTATTGTTGTTGTTAAACCTAGAAGACTTGCTTGAGTTTCTTCATACTGTTCTGTTGCACTAGGACTAGCATAAAATCCATTAGCACCAAACTTGTTTTCATTAAAAGAGGCAATTACATCAACTGGAGAATTATCAGTACTAAAAGAAGTTTTTATAAAGTAATTATTTCTTTTAAAATCAGTATTGTGTCTATATCCATCCGATCTATTTCCTGAATAACTAATAAGAGATTTTATGTTTTCTGTTGTAATCTTAGTTGATAATGAAATGTTTTTTTGTTCAAAGGAACCGTAAGAAAGTTCATTTAGATTCAGCTCAATGGAATTTTTCTTCCCAACAAAATCTTTGGTAACTATATTAATTGCACCATTAAAAGCGTTTTGACCAAAAATTCTTGCAGCGGGCCCTTTAATAATTTCTACTCTTTCAATTAAGTAAAGAGGAAGGATCATATTTAAGGTGTGATGTCCTGTCTGGGCATCATCCATTTTCATTCCATCAACTAAAAGCAAAGTCTGATCAAATCCACCTCCTCTTATATATAAATCGCCTTGAACTCCTCCAACTCCTCTTCTTCTAACATCGATTCCTGTAATTTCTTGTAATAAATCAGAAATGTTAGTTGCAGGACTATTTTTAATATCATTAGAGCTAATAATTTTAACTGTTCTAAAATTTTTAGAAAAAGGCAAATCTATCTTTGTAGATAATACTACTACTTCATCTAAATCTGTAGTTTGGTCTTGGGAAACAGATAGGTTGCTTAATAACAATATTAAAAGAGCAAAAACTTTTTTCATATAAAAAGATTAAGAAAAAAAACAGAAACTAGTCAGTTAATATAATGACTTTATTTTCTTTCATCTCAACAACTCCTGAACTCACTGTAAGATGAATCTCTTTAGGACTAACAACAGAAAACAAATCCGATAATTTATCAGAGTTTTCAATTTCTCCTAATATTTTTATTTTACCTGAAATTAATGTTGAAACTATTGGTGCGTGATTATCTAACATTTGAAAAGACCCGTCAGTTCCAGGAACTATTACAGTATCCACATTAGCGGTAAGCAAAGTACTTTCAGGACTTACTATTTCTAATTGCATAATTTTAAGCTTCAGCTAACATTTTTTCTCCAGCTTCAATAGCTTCTTCAATCGTTCCTTTAAGGTTAAAAGCAGCTTCTGGAAGATGATCTAATTCGCCATCCATAATCATATTAAATCCTTTAATTGTGTCTTTAATATCAACTAAAACACCAGGAATACCTGTAAACTGTTCAGCAACGTGGAAAGGTTGAGATAAAAATCTTTGAACTTTTCTAGCTCTGTATACAGAAAGTTTATCTTCTTCAGATAATTCTTCCATACCTAGAATTGCGATAATATCTTGAAGCTCTTTGTATTTTTGTAATAGTTCTTTTACTCTTTGAGCACAATTATAGTGATCGTCTCCAATAATATCTGGAGCTAAAATTCTAGATGTTGAATCTAAAGGATCAACTGCAGGATAGATTCCAAGTTCAGCAATTTTTCTTGAAAGTACTGTAGTTGCATCTAAGTGAGCAAAAGTAGTTGCAGGAGCAGGATCCGTTAAATCATCTGCAGGAACGTATACAGCCTGAACAGAAGTAATAGAACCGTTTTTAGTTGAAGTAATTCTTTCTTGCATTGCACCCATTTCTGTAGCTAGTGTAGGTTGATAACCTACAGCCGATGGCATTCTACCAAGTAATGCAGATACCTCTGAACCAGCTTGAGTAAATCTAAATATATTGTCTACAAAGAACAAAACATCTTTACCTTGACCATCACCAGCACCATCTCTAAAATATTCTGCCATTGTAAGACCTGACAAGGCAACTCTAGCACGTGCACCAGGTGGTTCGTTCATTTGACCAAAAACAAATGTTGCTTTTGAATCTTTCATTGCTTTTTTATCAACTTTACTTAAATCCCATCCTCCTTCTTCCATGGATTTATCAAATTCTTCACCGTATTTTATAATTCCTGATTCAAGCATTTCCCTAAGAAGATCATTTCCTTCTCTTGTTCTTTCTCCAACACCAGCAAATACAGATAATCCACCGTGACCTTTTGCGATGTTATTAATAAGTTCTTGAATCAAAACCGTTTTACCAACACCGGCTCCACCAAATAATCCAATTTTACCACCTTTAGCATAAGGCTCAATTAAATCAATTACTTTAATTCCAGTAAATAAAACTTCTGTTGATGTTGATAATTGATCAAAATCAGGAGCTTCTCTGTGAATAGAAAGACCGTCTTTACCAGTTTTCGGTAAATCTCCTAATCCATCAATAGAATCTCCAATTACATTAAATAATCTTCCGTAAACGTCATCACCAATTGGCATTTGAATTGGATTTCCTGTAGCTAAAACTTCAGCACCTCTTTTTAATCCATCTGTTGAATCCATTGAAATTGTTCTAACAATATCCTCACCAACGTGAGACTGAACTTCAAGAACTAGAATAGATCCGTCTTGTTTTTTTATTTCAAGAGAATCGTAGATTTTAGGAAGATTATTTGAAGATGTATCAAAAGTTACATCAACAACAGGCCCCATAATTTGAGAAACTTTACCTATAGAATTTGACATTATTTAATATTTAAATTTTGAATGAGGCAAATATAAAATTTTATGAGTTAAATTCTATAATTTTTTATATAAAAAAAGGCGACCTAAGCCGCCTTTTTATTAACATTATATTATCTGTTATGGATTTATTGTAAATCCTACATAGAATTGACTTCCAATTGCACCAGAACCAGCCATCATGAAATATTCTTCTCCACCTAAATTAGTTCCACCCACTTTAACTCTTGAATTCATACTTGGTAATTCAAAATTCATTGAAGCATCAAACGTTGTTCTAGCAGGAATCATTGCATCTTGAAAACCTGACTGTTCCCACATAAAATTGTCATGGTATTTAGCAGTAACATTGAAAGAAAAATTCTCAGCTAATTTAGCTGAACCAAGAGTTAACACTACTCTGTTTTCAGGTGTGTTAAAACCAGATTCATAATCTGAATTAGGATTGTCAAATTGCATTTTATTGTACGAATAAGTACCACTTAAATCAAAAGTATTTAAAATATTAGTTTCAAATCCTGCACTAACTCCATATGTATTAACAATTTCATCAGTATTAGCATCATAACTAAACACTTTAAAATCTCCTTGTGATAATGCGTAAAGACCCATCATATTAGATGCGCTTCCGTAAAGTGGAGTAATAACATTAACAGCAGAAATAAAATTATCCCACTTAGTATAGTAAGCATTTATATCTAAAGCTGTTTTCTTTCCGTTAATTCTATATCCTAAATCAAATGATTTAACATTTTGAGGACCAACATTTCCTAAATCACCCGCAGCAACTGGAGCACCAGCTTGAACTGAAGCTACAGTATAAGAATTCATTTTTACTTGATTTCCTGTTACATTAAATGAATTACCAGATGCACCTCTTAATCTCATGTTAAATCTATCAACATTATCAGGAGACGATCCCATTAATACAGCTTGACCTATGTCTAAACCTATGTACTGGTCTTGGGCAGCTGGATTTTGGAAACCTGTTTGGTAAGAAACTCTAAGGTTTTGATTTTCTGAAAGGAAAATTAGCGCACCTATTCTTGGTGTTACAGTGCCTTCAAAAAACTCACTTTTATCGTATCTCATAGAACCTGTTAATTTTACAGCTCCTCCCATGATATCTTTTTGCGCTTGAGCATAAAGTCCCATATCAGTAAATTCAATTGGGTCAGTATAATCAGTAAATAGAGTTCCATTAGATCTTAAAATATAATCTCTGTATGAAGCTCCAACAATAATATCAACACCTTCTACTAAATCTTGTAGGTTATAATCAGCTTCAAAACTATTTGACTGTGAAGTATCTAAAATACCAGCACCACCAGCAAATACATCTATACCGTTATTTACCGCTCTTTCATAAGCAGTATTCCAAGCAGCAGAACCAGGGACTAACATGTTAGCATCAGCAGCAGCTCTTGCACCAGCATGAACTCCTAAATCACCACCTTTGCCTATGATATCATTTAAAGTATAACCAAACTGCGCGTAATAGATCATTGTGTTTAATCCAACTATTGGATTAGGATCTACAACACTAGGAAGATTAGTAAAGTAATCTAATATATAATTTCCAAAATATGCATTAAGTCCACCAGGTTGAGCAATTGTCATTACAGCACCTAAAGCAGAAACATCGTGAGTGTTTCCTGAATTTTCAGCAGTATGGTAAAATCTTAATCCTAAATTTTTATTTTTATATTCGATTTTGTGTTGTTGAAGACCGAAGTTTTTAAGCATATTTCTATTAGTTGCATGTAACATAGTGTTACCTGAACCAATTTTTGAATTCAAAATAAGTTCTGAATCTTCTGTTGGCTTATAGTGAAAAGCTATATCTGTTTTAAAACTAGATGCTCTATTATCTATTAAGTCAACTTCGTTGTATCCACTTGCATTAATCTGATAGTTTCCAAAGAAGTTTGGAGAAAGATTAGCAAAAATATAGTTTACTTGAGCAGCACCTGCAGGAGATAATAATCCTTGGCTAACTAAAGAAGGAATAACAGCTGCTCTAAAGGCGCCAGTCATATCAAATCTCTGACCAATATCACCATAAACATTTACACCATCATAGTCAGGGAAATCTCTTGGATTTTGTGCTTCAACAGAACCGTCAATGTAACGACCGTCTAAATGGTTTATGTCTCTGTAATCAACTGCATGCCAGTCTTCACCTTCTTGATAACTAACTGTAATTTTAGCAGCGAATTTGTCACTGAATTTATTAGCAGCTCTAAAAGCAAAGTCATAATAAGCGTTATCACCAGCAGCTTCCTGAGAAGTAAAACCGTGTCTGTAAGTAGCACTAACTCCAGGGAAGTCAAATGGATTTTTACTGTTCATAAATAGAATTCCTTTAGTAGCATTCGCTCCATATAAAGCTGAAGCAGCTCCAGGCATTAATTCTACACTTTGAATATCAAGTTCATGAATACCAAGTAAGTTACCCGCCGAAAATCCTAAACCAGGAGCTTCATTGTTCATTCCATCAACTAACTGAACAAAACCATTGTTATAGATAGTTGAGAAACCTCTAGTGTTTACTTGCTGAAGGAATAATCCTCCAGAGTTAATTTGAACTCCTTTAAGTCCTTCTAAACTACTGTAAAAATCAGCTCCAGTAGATTGAGCAATATCTTTATAGTCAAATTTTTCAATTGTTACAGGAGATTCAAATAATCTCTCAGCTATTCTTGAAGCTGAAACAACGATCTCATCAAGTAAATTTTGAGATTCCGTTAACTGAACATTGAAATTTAAGTTTGATGCTGTAACACTTAATGTAACAGAGTCAAAACCAACACTGGAAACAGTAATTGAAAATGGAGGCATTTGATCCACAGAAAGTGAAAAATTACCATCAAAATCAGCAACTGTACCTGTTGTAGCATCAGCAACAACATTAGCACCAGGGATTGGGTTGTTATTTTCGTCAGTTACGGATCCAGTTACGGTCGTTTGAGCAAAAATAATTGTACTAAAAAGTACAGCAATCATTGACAAAATTCTTTTCATAATAAAGTTTGTTTTTAATTTTTAATTGGTTGTTTTGTATTTATATAATCCTGTAAATATAAATAAAATTGTAAAACTATAAGATTTTATAGCCATTACTTGAGGAATTAATAAATTTTATAGGGTAAAAATCACAAAATATAAAAGACAAGTCCAAGCTTGAACTCTTTTAAATCTTTTAACTCTGGATGAATTTGGCCAAAATCTTTAGTAAAAACCGGATTCAGTCCCATATAAAGTCCTAAATTCCATGTATTGTTACCTGCATTTAGAGTTATTCCAGATTGAGTTTTCCTAAAAGGAAGGTTTTGTAGAGAATAGCTTGAATTCAAAGATTCATATTTGAACTTACTTTTAAGCAAATAACTAGTTTTAATGCCAAAATAAACTCTCCAAAACTTATAATTCGTAGGAGTTGATGTACGCCATCTAATCTCAAATGGAATTTCAATACTTGAAGTGTTCCACTTATTTTTTGTAAAATTTTCAGCGTTTACAATTTCTCCACTAATTACATTGTTTAGATCGCTAAGTTTTAAATTGCTACTTGATGAATTTAATGATAATCCAGCCCCAATACCAAGTCCAAAATTCCTTTGTTTATTGAGTGGCAAGTCTCTTATAAATCCGAAATTTAGAGTGCTTGAAAATTTGTTCTGATTAAAATTCTCAGGTGAACTAGTTAGAGTACTGTAATATAACCCCAAATAAAACTGATCTTCTAAATACTTATTGTCAACTTCATTTATTTGCGAATAACTATTTACAAAACTTACTGTTAGTAATAATGAAACTAAAAATCTCATAAGCTCAAATTTAACTTATTATAAATAAAAAAAGCACCCCACAAGGATGCTTTTTTAAGTTTTATAAAACAAATAGATTAATAGTTCTGAGAATAATTACCTATTCTGGTAGTATAATTAATTTTAAGTGCATTAACCTTTCTTAATTCTTGTTTAATATCAGAAATAAGACCCATGTTTGTTTCGCCATCTACTTTTAAAGCAGTTGTTAATACGTTTTGAAGCTCTTCACGCTTTGTAGCTCTTTCAGCAAGTACATAAGCACCAACATCAGAAACAACAGAAAACTTATCGTTCAATTGAATTTTTGCTTGATTTCCGTATTTAGTTTTATATCTAGAACTAGGTTTTCCAGCATAGATGTAAATAACACGATCTTTTTTGTCAAGTTTTTGAACTTGATCTGCAGCAGGAAGTTTATTTTCAACCATTAATGTATTATCTCTCATTACAGTAGCAACCATAAAGAAAAATAAAAGCATAAATACAATATCAGGAAGTGATGCTGTAGAAATAGCAGGTAACTCTCCTCCTTTTTTCTTTTTGAACTTTGACATAATTATTTATTTTTTATTAGGTTCTGCCTCAGATAATTTTTGAGGGAACATTTTTTTAATTTCATCTAGTTTTGGCTTAAGACTTGTTTTAACCTTGACACTTGTTCTAGGGTCAGAATACATCTTATTAGCTTCTACAAAAGTCATTCTATCATTAGGAAATTTCTTTGTAAACTCACGATCTCTTAACTCGTTATAAGCGGCAACAAGTTCATTTTGAACTGAAATGTAAACTTTGTAATCAGTCTCTCTATCGTTTTTTAAAGAAATAATAGCTTTTTCAGGATTGTCAGAGGATGATCTGTCCTTTTCACCTTCACAGTATGTACATTCCTCTTCTCCAACACCACCACCATTATCTAAAAACTTAACAGCTGAACTTCTAACATCAGATAAATCCATTAATTTTTCCTCAACAAGAATCATGTTATTTTTATTAACAACAACGGTAAATATGTTTCTCTCTTTAATTACTGGCGGATCAATGATCTCATCCATTGGAGGAAGTTTTCTGTTAATACCTGAATCAGTTTCAATTGTAGTTGTTACTAAAAAAAAGATTAGTAGCAAGAAAGCAATATCAGCCATCGATCCAGCATTAACTTCGGGTGATTTTCTTGCCATTTTATTTTTTTATTAATTTTCTTACAGAACCAAAACCCATAGCACCAACTGCAATAACTGTTAAAAAGTAAAACATGCGAATACCTGTCTCTACCCATCTTGCACCAGAAGCAGAAAGAAACTCTCCATCTTGTAATGGAGTTTCTTCACCAGAGGAAAAAAGATAAGCTAATACTAAAACAACTAGAAACGCTCCAATTGCTTTTAATGACCCTATCATTTTTTGTTTATCTGAAGCTAAATTTTTCAAAGAAAAACCAAGTGAAAGAAGAACAGTAATTGCTAAAACAGCTTGAGCTAAGTATATAATATAAGAAACACTTCCGAAATCACCTTGCAAAGCGTTCATTTCAATAGTATCATCACCTTGAAAAAGAATAGCTAACAGGAATCCAAATCCTAATAGTCCAAGAACTACTACTAAGTAGTTAGTTAGTTTTTGATAGTTCATATTAATTATTTTTTATGTGCTACTAAAATATCAATAAGAGTTATAGACGCGTCTTCCATGTCATTAACTATACTGTCGATTTTAGAAATTATATAATTGTAAAAAATTTGAAGGATAATAGCAACAACTAGTCCAAAAACTGTTGTAAGTAGTGCAACTTTAATACCACCTGCAACAAGTGATGGTTGCATGTCTCCAGCAGCTTGAATCTTATCAAAAGCTTGAATCATTCCAATTACAGTTCCCATGAAACCAAGCATTGGAGCTAAAGCAATAAATAAAGAAATCCAAGACACATTTTTTTCTAACTGTCCCATTTGAACACCACCATAAGCAACAACCGCTTTTTCAGCACTTTCAACTCCTTCTCCAGCTCTGTCTAAACCTTGATAAAAAATTGAGGCTACAGGTCCAGAAGTGTTTCTACATACTTCTTTTGCAGCTTCAGTTCCACCTGATTTTAAAGCATCTTCTACCTCTTGAGTTAATTTTTGTGTGTTTGTAGTAGCAAGATTTAAATAAATAATTCTTTCAATAGCAATAGCTAATCCAAAAATAAGACAAGCAAGTACGATTCCCATAAATCCAGGACCACCCTCAATAAAACGATTTTTTAATTCTTGAGTAAATCCTCTAGGAGCAGGGGCTTCTTCTACTGTTGGCTCTTCAGCCATAACAGCCTCTTCTTGAACAACTTCTTCTTGCATAACTTCATCAGCAGCTTCATCTTGTGCATGTAATTGACCTGTATTGAAGAAAAAAACTCCGGCAAGTACTAATAGTGATAATAATTTTTTCATTACTTAATATTTTAACTTTTGTTATATTTTGATTTTTTAAAGTTGTTAAATATATATAAAAAGTTGTAATAATAATAATGTTTTAGACAAAGTGTCAATAATCAAAGACAACCTAAATACATACTAATAAGAATGTTACTTACATATATTTTGCAGAGAGGAAGGGATTCGAACCCCCGATACGCTTTTGGCGTATACACACTTTCCAGGCGTGCGCCTTAAACCACTCGGCCACCTCTCTTTTTAAAAAGCTCTCAAAAGTAATATTTTAAGCTAAAGTGCAAATACTTTTTCAGCATTTTTTGTGTTACAGAGGCTATTTCCATTATTGGAAGCCCATAAATCTCTGAAAGCTTATCAATTACATAAATAATATAAGAACTCTCATTTCTTTTTCCTCTAAAAGGAACAGGCGCTAAATAAGGAGAATCCGTTTCCACCACTATATGTTTTAGATCAATTTGACTTAAAAACTTATCAATTCCTCCATTTTTAAATGTAACAACTCCTCCTATTCCAAGGACAAATCCTAAATCGATTGCTCTATTAGCTTGCTCTAGAGTTCCAGTGAAACAATGAAAGACTCCTCTTAGTTTTGGGCAATTTTCTTTTTCTAGTATTTCAAAAATTTCATCAAAAGCTTCTCTACAATGAATTACAATTGGCAGATCATGTTTTATTGCTAATCTTATTTGAAAAGTAAAAGCTTCTTGCTGTTGTTTTAAATAAGTCTTGTCCCAATAAAGGTCAATTCCTATCTCACCAATAGCTACGTAACTATGACTCTTTAAGCTGTTAACAACAAACTCTAACTCCTGTTTAAAGTTTTCTTTAACATCAGTTGGATGAAGACCAGACATTAAATAAATACTACCAGGATACTTATTTTTTAAATCGTGCATGTCATCAAAATGAGTAGAATCAATTGCTGGAAATATAAATTTATTTATTCCAATGTCTTTAGATCTTTGAATAACGTTGTGTATATCATCTTTAAATTGCTTTAGATAAAGATGCGTATGTGTATCTATTATATTCACATTTCAAAGTTAATATTTTAGGTTAATTTTAAGCCATGTCAGTAACACTAAATAAGTTTTTAAAAAATGATGGATACTGCTCAGTTAAACTCGTTTTTTTAGAAACTAAACACTATTTGGTTGAAGCTAAGCTAAATGGAGTTAAAGGAAAATTCATTTTAGACACTGGTGCTTCTAACTCCTGTATTTGTACAAGTTTAGAAGATAAATTTAAAGTTATTTCAAAGGAGAGTAAAGAAAAAGCTTCAAGTGCTAATAGCGAAATGACACATACTATGATTTCTAAAAGCAATATGATTCAGATTGATAAATGGGAAGATAAAATAAACTTAATTTCATTTGACATGAATCATATTAACAATGCTTTAAGTCAAAAAAAAGTTCCTCCAATTGATGGTATAATTGGGGCAGATATATTAAAAAAATCTAAATCAATATTAGATTATAAGACTAATAAACTCTTTTTGAAATTATGATTTTATGGATTTGATAATTTCCATCGCAGGCTCTTTTACAATAACATAGCCACAAGACAAAACTAATCCTAAGAATCCAAAAATCAGTACTATTTGAAATCTTTTAGGTGCACTTCTTTCGAAAGGAATGGTAACAGGTTTAATTGTAGTAAATACAGGGGTGTCTTTATTAACCTGAAGTTTAGCTTGTTCAACTTGAGAGGCTAATTGTTGAACTATAGAGGCAGAAATATTGACTTCGCTTTCAATTCTACTTAATTTATTTTGAAACAATGAACTAGATATATTTATATTCTTATCAACAAAAACTGCTCTTTCATCTTGTAATTTTTCATAAGAAGTTTTCTTTTCGGAATACTGTTTCATGGCAAAATCCAACATCTCTTTAGAGGATTTATTCTTAAATTCTATAATCTTTTTTTGAAGAAGAGTTTGTGCAATTTGGGTTATTTGAGCAGCAATGTTTTTATCATTATCTGTAAAAGAAATAGTAATAAAGCCTTCTTTATCGTTTAAAGAAAGAGACAAAACATCTTCAATGGCATAAAACAACG
>Ga0209601_1001049_pt1 | contig 20400 bp, 10 predicted proteins | sample COGITO_mtgs_1104_4_FD_184796 | JGI IMG/M metagenome (GOLD analysis project Ga0209601, IMG submission 184796) | Pelagic marine microbial communities from North Sea - COGITO_mtgs_110426 (SPAdes) (version 2) | ecosystem: Environmental > Aquatic > Marine > Epipelagic ...
ATATGTCCATTAGGGACTAAAACTTTTAATTCTCCTTTACTATTTGTAGTAGACTTAAATTCATTTTTGTTCTCGTCTATTAATTTTACTATTTTATTTTCATAGGGCGAATCATTAGGGTTCAAAACCTCAAGAATTAGTAATGTCTCAGTGGCAGATGGCTGTAATATTTCTTGACTTACAATTGTTTTAGAAATCAATATTAATAGACATAAAAGGTTTCTATTATATGTAATCATAGTAATAGATTTAATGAGTTATCATTTAAATATTAAATAACTATCTCCAAAAACTATGCCCTTTTGTTTTTTGAATTAAATACAATTAAATTTAAAAACTAGATGCTCTCAGAAAAATCAATCTAAGACCTGTAAGAACCAGAACCAAATGCTTCTCCATTTCCAGTTTGACAAAATTGTCTTAGGCTTTCTAAATATTTTGCAGAACTAAAATTTTGGTTGGCATAAAAATCGGACTTTTCAGAAAAATTACCGTAAGTAAATCTTACACGAGTTTTGCCTTCATTTTCGCTAAGTTCATAAGTCATAAAAAGCGATTCTATAGGCATAGAAGATTCTAAAAATTCCCAAGTAATTTTCTCATTCTCAATTTCATTACATTTTGCGATAAGAAACATTTCACCCCACTTAAAAGTTTTGGTATTGTCCAAGTTATCCACAACATCAGTGGTATACCACTGTTTAATATTTTCAACGTCTTTAATAGCTTCGTATACCTTGTTAAGTGGTGCGTTAATGTGTAGCAGATGTTCAATTTGGTGCATATTTTATATTTAAGTTTAAGGATAAAAAATTAAGATAAAAATTAATTTCTAAAGTAGAGAGATTAGTTCTGTTTTGATTTCAAATTCATTTATTAAAAAAAAATAATAAATAAATTGGTAATATATATAATAAGTGAAAAGATAATGAAATGAATAATCTTACAAAAAAGATTAGAAAAAATAAAAATTCGGGCATTGAATCTGCTAAATGATCAACTTTTTGTTCTAATAAATCATAATATGAAATTATATACTTAGAGACAATTTTCATTCTATAGAATGATAATAATAAGACTTATGACAATTACAGAAATTAATAAACTGATAGCTAAATTTTTCATATTCAAATATGAAATATATTTTTTTCAAAAAAGTTAAGCCTTAGTTAAGCTATATTAAATAAAAAGTTAAAACTTTTACTAACCCCATATTAATTTAAAAAATTAAGATTTTTATTTATTTTGGATACGTCATTTATATATAAAAAAAGAGAGCTACAACTAAAATAGCCGTAACTCTCTCATTCTCAGTGCGCTTCTTCTAGGGCTCGAACCTAGGACCCTCTGATTAACAGTCAGATGCTCTAACCAACTGAGCTAAAGAAGCAAATTTGGTTTGCAATATTACATCAAAGTTTGAATTTATGCAATACCTCTTATTTTTTATTTCATCAATTTCGATAAATATATTTTTAAGACCTATTTCAAATGCTATATTTGCCTCAAAAATTTAATTATGAAAATTGTTAGTGTTGGAACTGTTGCCTTTGATGCCATTGAAACTCCATTTGGAAAAACCGATAAAATTGTAGGAGGAGCATGTACCTATATAAGTCTTTCTGCAGCTTACTTTAATAATTCTCCTCACTTAATTTCTGTAGTTGGAGAAGATTTTCCTAACGAAATCATAGCTCTTTTCAAAGAGAGAGGAATTAATACCGAGGGACTCCAAATAAAAAATGGTGAAAAAACTTTCTTTTGGTCAGGAAAATACCACCAAGACATGAATACAAGAGATACTTTGGATACACAACTCAATGTTTTAGAATCTTTTGATCCTATAGTGCCAAAAAGTTACCAAGACTGTGATATTCTAATGCTTGGAAACCTAACTCCCTCTGTTCAAATGAAGGTAATTAAGCAAATGGAAACTCGTCCAAAATTAATTGTTTTAGACACTATGAATTTTTGGATGGAAATTGCCATGGAGGACTTGAAGAAGGTAATTAAAGAAATAGATGTATTAACAATTAATGATGAAGAAGCTAGATTGCTTTCTGGAGTTCACTCTCTTAGAAAAGCAGCCAAAATAATTCTTGAAATGGGACCTAAATATCTTATTATCAAAAAAGGAGAGCATGGTGCTTTATTATTTGGGGACAATAATATTTTTTATGCACCTGCGCTTCCACTGGAAGAAGTTTTTGACCCAACTGGAGCAGGTGATACATTTGCTGGTGGTTTTGTAGGTCATCTTTCAAGCTGTGATATTATAGATTGGGAAGCTATGAAAAAAGCAATTATTGTTGGCTCTGCAATGGCGTCATTTACGGTTGAAAAATTTGGTATAGAGAAGTTAATAGAATTAGATAAATCTCAAATTGAACAAAGAATCAACGAGTTTAAAAATCTAGTTAGTTTTAACTAATTAAATTCAAATGACAGCTGAAAACTGGCTTTATTTAATCATCGGATTGGTTATTTTCAACTATCTATTTTCTACTGTTTTAGATTTTATAAATGGTAAAAATTGGAGAACAGAAATTCCACCAGTTATGAAAGATTTTTACCCTGAAGATAAATATCTAAAGGCAAAAAATTATTCTAAAGAAAAAGGAAAAGTCAGTCTAATTTCAAGTACATTAAGCACTTTAATAACCTTACTATTTTTAGTCTTTGATGGCTATGGGTGGCTTGATAATTTTATTTCTCTTTATTATGATATTCCATTTTTAAAATCAGGTATTTTTTTTCTAGTACTTTTTATTCTGAGCGATTTTATTAGCATTCCATTTAGTTGCTATAACACTTTTGTAATTGAAGAAAAATATGGGTTTAATAAAACAACAGTTATAACTTTTGTTTTGGACAAGATCAAAGGGTATCTACTAACATTAATAATTGGTGGAGTTCTGTTATTTGGAGCAATCTATATTGTTTCCTTACTAGAAAATGGTTTTTGGGTTTGGCTTTGGGTCTCTCTCTCGTTTATACTGCTTCTAGTAAATATGTTTTATGCAGACTTAATAGTTCCTATTTTTAATAAGTTAACACCACTAGAAAACGGCAGTTTAAGAAAAAAAATAGAATCTTACACAAATAAAGTAGGTTATTCATTGAAGAATATTTACATCATAGATGGCTCAAAACGTTCCTCCAAAGCCAATGCCTTTTTTAGTGGGTTAGGACCAAGAAAAACCATTGCTCTATACGATACTTTAGTGGAGAAACACACCGAAGAAGAATTGGTGGCAGTTTTAGCTCACGAAGTGGGACACTATAAAAAAAAGCACGTAATCACTTCCTTATTTCTAACAATTTTTCAATTGGGATTGATGTGTTTTTTGCTAGAGACTTGTCTAAAAGTTGGTGAAATCTCCCAAGCTTTGGGTGGCAAAGAAATGGTATTTCACCTTGGCTTGGTTGCTTTTGGAATACTATACAGTCCTGTAGGGACTATAATAAGCATTTTAATGAATATTAATAGTAGAAAAAATGAGTTTGAAGCAGATCATTATGCTAAAACTACATACAGTGGAGCAGCCTTGGAGTTGGCCCTAAAAAAACTTTCAGTAGACAGTCTTTCTAATCTATATCCACACCCTTTTTATACTTTTATTCATTATTCTCATCCACCACTTTTAAAAAGACTATCTGCTCTTAACGAATAACTGCTTTCAAGACTATTTGGTAATGGTCTGACAAATCCATTTTAGTTTTTTTATAGTTCATCACTGGTCGAAGAATATATTGGTCCAAAACTTCAATTTTCTTGGTCTTTTGATAAAAAATAAAATCTATCCATACTTTATATCCCTTTTCATTCCAACTATTGAATTCATCAAAAGTATAAGGTCTGTTGTCTTTAAGTGGGTAATTTTCTAAATTAAATAACGTTGACAAGCTATCGTAATTAGGTGAGGGTTTATTTACATTAAAATCACCTGCTAAAAACATCGGAACAGTATCATTAATAAATGGCGCAATGATTCTCTCTTTGGTCAACCTACTTTGCAATATCCTAGATTCTTCGTTCCTAGAATCTAAATGGGTTCCTCCAACAAGTATTTTTTTACCATTAATATTTATCTTTATTAAACTACATGCTTTTTGTGCAGCTTTATCAGTTTTTTTAGAGACATTGAATATTTCGTGGGCGATTAACTCATAAGGATACTTGGAAAGAATCATCACTCCACTGGTCATTTTTACTGTAAATCCTTCTTTTATTGGAGATAAGATGTAAGGGTAATTAATACTTAAATCCTGAGAAAACTTCTTGGTGATTGATTGGTCAAATTGTTCCTGAAGAATTACAATATCAAAATCAGTATTGTTTAAGTATTGTATGATTCTTGGGGCTCTATCTTTTTGTTTTTTTCTTGCTGATTTTGTGAAAAGCCCTAGGGCTTTTGGAACCATTTTAATATTCCAGGATACAATTTTTATAGTATCGTTTTCTGAACCTTTTGTTGCTTTTAGTTCAATAGGAACTATAAAAAATTGGCAAAATGTAAAGATGTAAATTATTTTTTTAAGCATGAGATTAAGCTTCTAAAATTTAAAGATCAATTCTAAGGATAATTATTTTAAAAGTTGTCAGGTAGTTATTTTTTTAAATGTATAAAAATTTAAAATAGGTGACTTTACGTTAATTCACTTAATATCCCCTATTAAATATATTTAATATATGTTTTTGTTTGATAAGGGATGGTTTTTTAATAAATTGGAAGAAAACAATATTAATCAATATGAAAAATTTTATCCTTTTACTAACTACTTTTTTATCATCTCTTTTCGTCTCTGGACAATGCCATTATGTTGTGGATATGCAAGACAGTTATGGAGACGGATGGAATGGCGCTTCCATTGATGTTTCTGTCAATGGCACCACTGTAGCAAATATGACTTGTAGCGGTTCTGCTTCTATAGATTCAATTGCTACACTTAGTGGAGATATTGTCGAATTTTCTTTTATTTCTGGATCTTGGGATAGTGAAATCACCTTTCAAATAACAGATCCTTCTGCAGCTGCTCTAGGTTCTTTTGGCCCAAATCCAACAGTTGGAGTTTTCTTAACCAATACATCCAATTCAGTTTGTCTACCTACTACAGTTAATGTTACTTTCCAAGTAGACATGAATCAAGTTACTAACTCTTTTACCACCCCAGAAGTAAATGGAACATGGAATAGCTGGTGTGGTAATTGTAATCCTATGACGGATAACGATGGCGATGGTGTATGGGAAGCAACCATTCCGTTACTTTCTGGAAATTACGAATACAAGTATTCTGCCGATAATTGGACTATCCAAGAAATGAACGACCCTAATGCGTCTTGTACCAATGGAAATACTACATATACCAATAGATCATTATCAGTCGGGACAACAGATATGATTATTCCAAATGTCTGTTGGGGAAGTTGTATATCTTGTTTTTATTCTCCTCAAGCACCATCTGGTTTGTCTTGTGGAAATGGACTTTCTGGATTAGCATTTTCTGACGATATTGTACTATCTAATGGATGGAGTGGAGACATTGGTTCTGGCAATGGTATTTGGAAAGTTAATTCAGGGGGGACTCCATCTGGTTCAACTGGTCCTACATCGGCTTTTAGTGGATCGGATTATCTTTATTTTGAAACAAGTACTGGAGGTCTAGATACTGCTACTGCTATAACTCCAATGATTGATTTGACCGGTACAAGTAATGATGCGGAGTTGACTTTTTGGATTCATGCTTACGGTGCAGCTATTGGAAGTTTAAATGTAGGAGTTTCTACTAGTGCAACAGGTCCATTTACTAATGTATTTAATACCACTGGCCAAATACAAACTCCATCTGACCCTTGGGCTCAAATTGGAATAAATTTAGCTAGTTATGTAGGTCAGCAAATTTATGTTGCTTTTACCTATGCTAGAGATGTTACTGGTGCAACTTCTTATCAAGGGGATTTAGCGATTGACTTAGTCGAAGTAAATGCATGTGTAAGTTGTATAGCGCCTTTTGGACTTTCAGCTAGTAATATCACAGCAACATCTGCAGATATCAACTGGACAGCAGGTGGAGCTGAAACAGAATGGTTCTTAATAGCAAATGGAGCAGGAACTAGCCACACAACTACAGCTGCTAGTCTATCCTCACTATCCTCCAATACAGTTTATACTTGCCAAGTACATGCAATATGTCCATCAGGAGACACTTCAGTTACATCTCCTTTATTTACTTTCACTACTTTGTGTGATTTTGCTTTAGCTCCGACTAACGAGACATTTGATTCAGGCTTTTCACAATGTTGGGCACAAGAAACTAATGATGATTTTGATTGGACAGTAGATGCTGGTGGAACTCCATCTGGAGGAACAGGGCCAAGTGATGACTTTACTGGCGGTGGAAACTATTTGTATACTGAAGCCTCATCTCCAAGAGCCAGTGGTGATGTAGCTACGGTATATTCTGAAATAATAGATATTAGTGGACTAACCAATCCTGGATTAAAATTCTTAAACCATATGTATGGATCAGCTATTGGGACGTTGACTGTTGATTTGTGGGATGCTAGTACAGGAACTAATTTAGGAACTGTATTTACCCATTCAGGAGATAGAGGAAACCAGTGGAATGAAGAAATAATAGCTTTAAGTTCTAATACCAATATTATTCAGTTTTCAATTACAGCAACTTTAGGACTTAATACCTCCGGTCAAACTTGGCCAGGAGATATAGCCATCGACGAATTTGGTGTTATTGAAATACCTTCATGTTTATCTCCATCAAATATTAATCTTACCACAATCACAGCTCAGGCAGTAAATATTAGTTGGGATAGTACTGGAAATGAGACTGCATGGAATACAGAAATTGGACCAACAGGATTTTCTCAAGGTTCTGGAACTATTTCTGCTCATTCTTTCGCTAATACAAGTATTAATAATTTGAACCCAAGTACTTCTTATGACTTTTATGTTCAATCTTATTGTGGTAATGGAGACTTTAGTAATTGGTACGGACCATATACATTTCAAACTTTAGCTACTCCGAGTTGTTATTATACTGTAGAAATGCAAGACAGTTATGGAGATGGCTGGAATGGAGCATCTATCGATGTTTCAGCTAATGGGAATGTGGTTGCTAATTGGGGATTTAGTAATGGATTTGTGGCATTAGATTCTATTGAAACTTTTAATGGAGATGTTATTGACTTCACCTTCAATTCCGGTTCTTATGATAGCGAAATAACATTTCAAATTACTGCTCCAGATGGTAATATTACTACTTGGGGCCCATCACCACCTATTGGAGTTTTTCTAACGGATACATCAATAGCACCTTGTCAACCAACTACAGTTAATGTCACTTTTCAAGTTGATATGAATCAAGTAACCTCAACTTTTTCTCTTCCTGAAGTAAATGGAACATGGAATAGTTGGTGTGGGAATTGTAATCCAATGACGGATTCCGATGGAGATGGCATTTGGGAAGCAACAATTCCATTACTTTCTGGAAATTATGAATATAAGTATTCTGCAGATACATGGACTATTCAAGAAATGAATGATCCTAACGCTTCTTGCACCAATGGAGACCCTGTATATACAAATAGAACTTTAACTGTTGGAACCTCGGATATTACAATTCCTTTAGTTTGTTGGGGAAGTTGTTCTCCATGTCTATATCCACCACAAGCTCCCCAAGGTATAACTTGTTCATCTGGTTCCCCTGGGATAATATTTTCAGATGATATTGACAATAACTCTTTATGGAATGGAGATATAGGGTCTGGAAACGGATATTGGAGAATTAATTCAGGCGGAACATCTTCAGGCTCAACTGGTCCATTATCTTCTCACAGTGGTAATGAATACTTATATTTTGAAACAAGTACTGGAGGTTTAGATACCGCTATTATAGTATCTTCTCCAATAAATTTATCTTCTGGAAGTTTAGAAGCTGAGTTAACTTTTTGGATGCATGCATTTGGAAGTAATATAGGAACTTTAAGAGTTGGCGCCTCCTCAAATGCCAATGGCCCATTTACAGATCTTTACTCTTGGACTGGACAATATCAAGCTAATCAATCTGATTCCTGGGTACAAGTAGGGGTAGATTTAGCAGCCTATATTGGCCAAACTATGTATTTAAGTTTTACATATGAAAGAGCTAATGTTGGAGTATCCTATCAGGGAGATTTAGCAATCGATTTAATTGAAGTTACAACTTGTCAATCTTGTGTGGACCCTAGTGGCTTGGCAATAAATAGTATTACTAACAATAGTGCCCAAATAACTTGGAGTAATGATGCAAGTATAAATACTTGGAATACAGAATTTGGACCAGTTGGTTTTAATTTGGGAAATGGAAATGTTTCAGCAGTTTCTACAAATTCTGTAGATTTTAATAATCTAAATGTCAATACATCATATGATTTTTATGTTCAAGCTTATTGTGGCAATGGAAACTTTAGTTCTTGGGTTGGGCCATTTACATTTCAGACCTTACCAGACCCAGGATGTTATTATAAAATAGCAATGCAAGATAGTTATGGTGATGGATGGAATGGAGCAAGTATTGATGTTAGTCTAAATGGTAACAATATAAAGAACTTTACATGCTCTGGCTTTAATACTATTGATTCTGTTTTAACCTACTCTGGAAGCATAGTAGATTTTAACTTTAATTCTGGGTCATACGACAGTGAAATTTCTTTTCAAATAACAAATTCTCAAGGACTTCAAATTGGATCTTTTGGACCATCTCCCGCAACTGGTTTGTTTTTAAGTGATACATCCCTATCTATTTGTCCTTCTAGCTATGCTGTTACATTAGAACTTAATGCAAGTACTATTTATGCAAATGGCGGTGTGATTGGGCCAAATGGAATGTATGCTGGTGGTGGGTTTTTAGGAGATGCTATGGCTGCTCCTATGATACAAAGCACAGTAGACACTAATATATGGACTGCAGTTGTAAATGTTCCAGCAGGACCAGGGCCATTTCACTATACTTTTTTAAATAGTCCAAGTAATGGTGGAGACTGGGGAACTAAAGAAGATTTGTCTGGATTAATTTGTGGTGATCCAAGTAATTATAACGATAGACTTTTACCTACAATTACAGCTGATACTACGATTCAGCATTGTTTTGGTAATTGCGCATCGGACGGAACTTGTGTTCCGCCAGTATTACCTACCAACGCAGTTACATTAACATTAAACACATCTAATATTACCAACTATGGAACATCAATTGGGCCCAACGGCATGTATGTTGGTGGTGGATTTTTAGGAGATGCATTGGCCGTTCCAATGATTCAAAGTCAAGCAAATCCTAATTTATGGACTGCAACTGTAAATGTTGTTCCAGGTTCTGGTCCTAACTATTATATTTTCTTAAATAGTCCAACTAATGGAGGAGACTGGGCAGCTAAAGAAGATTTATCTGGTTTGAGCTGTGGGGATCCTAATAGTTGGAACGATAGGTTATTGCCAAATATTACATCTGATACTACTATTCAGCATTGTTTTGGAAGTTGTCAAACTGATGGAAGTTGTCCATGTGGTGTTGTTGTTGCCCCTTACTACGAAAGCTTAGACATAGGACAATTACCTAATTGTTGGTCTCAAAGCATAATTAGTGGTGACGGTTGGCGTTTTACTGGTTCACCTGCTTATGATGCTGCTAATAATGGGAGAACATCCGGAACTTATGCATGGATTGATTTTTCTGGTACAGATCAAGAAACTGTCCTTGAGTTAGTACAGGTTGATATTTCCGGATTAGCTGTTCCAGAATTAACATTCGATTTATTTAGTTATGATGGAACTAATGGCTCAACTCCGCCAAATATACTTTATGTAGAAGCTAATAACGGATTGTCTTGGGTTGTAATTGATTCGCTACAAGATAATACAGTTGCTGGATGGGATACAAAAACATTTGACTTAACTGGGTACGATGTTTCAGGACTGGTTAGCTTAAGATTACGAGGAGAATCTGGTGGCGCTTCTAATGACTATTACAACGATTTATTAGTTGATAATATTACAATAGGACAGGCTTCCAACTGTTCGCAACCTTTGTATGCGTCTCTTAATGCAGTAAATATAACTACTACAAGTGCTGACTTAAGTTGGATTGCTGGAGGCAATCAATCCCAATGGAATGTACAGTATGGTCCTTCTGGTTTTTTTCTCGGATATGGGACAACGTTGCAAAACATTAATAGTACTAACTATTCTTTAAGTGGGCTAAATTCTTCAACCAGCTATGATTATTACGTTCAGGCAATATGCAGCAATGGTGATTTAAGTTACTGGACAGGTCCTTATAGTTTTGCTACATTAGTTACGTGTCCTCAACCAAATAATCTGGCTGCTAATAATATAACTTCTAATAGCGCTGATTTGTCTTGGACTGCTGGTGGTTCTGAAACTTCTTGGAATATTGAGTATGGACTATCTGGTTTTACTCAAGGGTCTGGGTTGATTTCAAATTCCACGTCTCCAAGCCATATACTAAGTGGTCTGTCCTCATCTACTTTTTATGAATATTATGTTCAAGCACAATGCGGAACCAATGATTTAAGTTTTTGGACTGGTCCTTTCATCTTCAACACCAATTGTGACAATGAAGTTGCGCCTTTCATTGACGATTTTAATTCACCAACTTTAATTTGTTGGACACAAAACAGTGGAGATGATTTTGATTGGACATTAAATACAGGTGGAACTGGGTCTGTAGCAACTGGCCCTTCAGATGATGTCTCAGGTGGAGGTAATTATATTTACATAGAAACATCATCTCCTAGACAAGCAGGAGATTCTGCTATAATTATTTCAAGTTTTATTGATATAAGTAATCTTACATCAGCTGAGTTAAGATTTTTCACTCATATGTACGGAACATCTATCAATGAGTTATCCATATATATTACAGATGCATCTGGGTTAATCAATCAAATATTTATAAAATCCGGAGATCAAGGAGATCAATGGAATGAGGAGATAATAGATTTATCTGGTTATACAGGGCTAGTTCAATTTACAATTATAGGAGTTGCAGGAGCTGATTCAGGCGGAACTGTATATAGAGGAGATATTGCAATAGACAACTTTGAAATCAGAGCAAATTGTCCACCAGTAAATACCACAGATATTATCACAGCATGTGAAAGTTACACATGGATTGATGGAAATACTTATACAATAAGTAATAATACAGCAACACATACATTAACTAATGTAACTGGTTGTGATAGTATAGTAACTTTAGATTTAACTATCAATTATTCAAATACAGGAACTGACATTATTACTGCATGTGACAGTTATACTTGGATTAATGGAAATACTTACATAGCTGACAATAATACAGCGACACACACTCTTACAAATTCTTACGGATGTGATAGTGTAGTAACTTTAAATCTAACGATTAATTACTCAAAGGCTTACACCGAGTCAATAACAGCTTGTGATAGTTACACATGGACAGATGGAGTAACCTACACATCAAGTAATAATGTAGCAATACAAAACTTAAGTACTTCATTAGGTTGTGACAGTGTGGTAACTTTAGACCTAACTATTAACAACTCAAGTTCTGGAACAGATATAATTACTGCTTGTGATAGTTATACTTGGATAGATGGGAATGCCTATACAAGTAGTAATAATTCTGCTACTCATACATTAACCAATGCAGCTGGCTGTGATAGTATAGTAACTTTAGACCTAACCATAAACAATTCAAATTCTGGAGTTGATGTAATTACAGCGTGTGATAGTTATACCTGGATAAATGGTACAACTTATATAACAAGTAATAGTTCTGCCACTCAGGTGTTACCCAATGTTTATGGCTGTGACAGCTTAGTTACATTAAACCTTACTATTAATTATTCTAAATCTAGTAATGATAGTTTGGTCGTATGCGACACTGCTATTTGGAATGGCAATACCTATAACTCTACAGGAATTTATGTAGATACTTTACAGACAATACACGGTTGTGATAGTGTTGTTACGATGGATTTAACTGTAAATTATTCAAATACTGGTGTTGATGTTATAACAGCATGTGATAATTATACATGGATAGACGGCACTACTTACACAAGTAGTAATAATACAGCTACACATACTTTGACGAATATAGATGGATGTGATAGCGTGGTGACAATGGATTTAACTATTAATTATTCTAATACTGGTGTTGATGTTATAACAGCGTGTGATAATTATATATGGATAGATGGCACTACTTACACAAGCAGCAATAATTCAGCGACATATACCTTAACTAATATTGGTGGCTGTGATAGCGTAGTAACCTTAGATTTAACTATTAATTATTCTAATACTGGAGTTGATGTTATAACAGCGTGTGATAATTATACGTGGATAGACGGCGTTACTTACACAAGTAATAATAATACAGCTACACACACCTTGACGAATATAGATGGCTGTGATAGCGTAGTAACCTTAGATTTAACTATTAATTATTCTAATACTGGAGTTGATGTTATAACAGCATGTGATAATTATACATGGATAGATGGCACTACTTACACAAGCAGCAATAATTCAGCGACATATACCTTAACTAATATTGATGGCTGTGATAGTGTAGTGACTATGGATTTGGTAGTGAATTATTCGATAGCGACTAACGATAGTTTAGTAGTTTGTGATAGTACTATTTGGAATGGTAATACTTACAATACAACAGGAATTTATATAGATACTTTACAAACAATACACGGCTGTGATAGTGTAATTACAATGGATTTAGTAGTGAATTATAGTGATAGTTCAATGGATACACTAATAGCATGTTATGAATATATGTGGAATGGCAATACCTATAACTCTACAGGAATTTATGTAGATACCTTACAGACAATACACGGCTGTGATAGTGTAGCAACTATAGATTTAACGGTTATTGATATAAGTGTTAGTATTGATACCGCACAATTAAGCCTTGTGGCAAATATTATTGGTGGCATGGGGCCATTTAATTATGCTTGGAGTACTCTTGATACATCCGCAACAATAACACCAACTGCCAATGGTCAATATTGGTTAGTTGTAGTTGATATCAATGGTTGTATTTCAGATACTGCATTTTTTGATGTCACTTACTTGCCAAATGTTGGAATAGTTGATAACGGACAGCCAATGATTATTAATATTTATCCAAACCCAACACTAGGAAATATTACCATTGATTTAGCGAAACAACAAACTGAAGTACAAGTAACGTTGTATGACATGTATGGGAAACTAGTATACTTAAATAAATACCAAGATTCTAAACTAATAGAGCTTAGTTTTGATGCTCCTCCTGGAATATATTACTTAGATATAAATTCTGGGGTGAGGTCTTCAAGACACAAAATTATAATGCAATAAAAAAAATATATAGCCAGATAAGTAATTAATTATTTGGCTATTACTTTACCGTATTGAACATTTCCATTGTTATGGTAAATCCTAATTAGACCTACTTTACTAGAAGAGTTTGAAAAGATTTTTCTTCTTTGATAAATTTTTTGAAAATGAAGATTCGATAACTCATTAATTTTCTCTGAGTAAATTAAATTTCCACCAAGATTATAAAATTCAATTTTATCAATTTCTTTTCTTTGCCAATTAGATTCTACAGTAAAACTTTTTTCAACAGGATTTGGAAATATTTTTATAGGATTATTGTATAAATAATTATTTTCAATACTAGTCATTCCATTTTGACTCAGGGAATCCAAATCTAGAGTCTCGTCACCAGCCATATAGTCTGTAAATAGATAGTAAATCACAAACATTTCGTCAGTTGTATTTAAACCACCACAAATAGTCTGAGGAGGAGTATTAGGGTTGTGTAAATTGGCAGAAGTATTGTCGTAAAATGCGGAAGCTTTTATAGTACTTCCAGGATCAAGTTTTAACATTTTTCTAAAATGATAAGCCCCCTGCCATTCAAAATCCCAGTTAGGAATCTTAATAAATTTAGTTGTATCACCATTTGTATTTAGACCATAAGTTTCAATGGATTTCCCTATTAAATGCATGTGAGGAAATACTCCAAAGAGAGATAGTGCTGGAAATGAGTTTGGTATTTGGTAAGAGTCATTTACAGTCTTTGTTTGATTTGGAGGAACACAAAAACTAAGATTTTGTACAATTGGATTTATTTCAATTTCTCTAAATTGATTTACTTGATCTGGATAAAAATAAAAGTGAACTTTTGTACTGTCCATCATTCCTAATGACCCGACAGGATAATGCATAGCTAATATTACATTGCTATTTGCAGGAAAACTCATTCCAAATGCCATATTGTCGTCTCCAGGATAAGTAATTGGTAAAGAACCAGGAGCAAATTCTCCAACCAAATTTCCATTAGTTGGCCCCATACAATTATTTTGAACCCCTAACAACGAATTTCCAGAAGGATCAATATAAACCAAGCAGTGATGTACAATAGCTAAGTTTCCAGGGACAACTTCGACTGCTCTAATCTTTTTATCTGTTAATAAATTACTTGGAATAGTGAAGCAAACATAATCATCGTTTTGAAAGGCATTGCTAGAGTAAGTGGGGGCTGATAAAGTTAGATCTGGAGTTCCTAGTTGAGGCCCACTAGTATTATAAATTGGAGCTGGAGGTGTTAAATTTGGATTTCCTTCGGGTGCTCCAAGACCAACCCAAGTATTAATTAAGTTAATTTCTTGATTAGATAATATTCTCTCATGTCTAAAATTAGAATAGTTGGTATCTGGCGGCCAAGGAGGCATATACCCAGTCAAAACAGACCCTTGAATGGCATTTCTATTATTATAGGCACTTTGAAAATCAATTAATGAAAATGGGCCTACTCCACCACTATGGTGACATCCTGTACAATTTCTATAAAAAATTGGAGCAATATGCTCGCTAAAAGTTATTGTTTTTGAAGACCTTTGGTCATTTTCCAAAATAAATGAGCAGCAAAAGAATAATAAAACGACACTAAAAAAAATATTTCTCATAAGGAGTTATCAATTATAAGTTAGACGATAATTTATAAATATAGTTTAATTAGATAAGTTTTAAAAGAAGAGGTCTCGATCGGATTCGAACCGATGTAGATGGTTTTGCAGACCACTGCCTAGCCACTCGGCCACGAGACCTTTTAAAAGAAAAACAAAAGTACAATTTCCAGTCAAATAAACAATTTATTCTTCTACTAGTACCGACACATAGTCAATATCTCCATCAATTGGAGGATTTATTTTTTTAATTTCTACTCTACAGTTGTTAGCCATGGAGAAGTTTTCTTTTATTTCATGAACAATATTATAGGCAACAGACTCGATTAATTTACTTCTAATACTCATTTGTTTTACAACAATTTCTTTAATTGCAACATAGTCAATAGTTTTTGATAAATCGTCATGTTTAGCAGCAGTTTTAAAATCACAATCTACTTCTACATTCACAATGTAATTGCCTCCTATAATTTTCTCTTCTTCTAAGCAGCCATGAAAGGAAAATGTTCTTATGCCATGTACTTTAATACAATTCATTACAAGTCTGATTTTTCTAAAAAAAGATTTTCAAAGAAAATAGATTTTTCTTTAAACCTATTCATTACCTCTTCTTCCCCAATTAGTTCCATTATAGAGAACAAGGATGGCCCCATTCCTTTGCCAGTTAAAATAAGTCTCAAACACGGGAGTAAAGCTCCCATCCCAATTTCTTTTCTTTCAATAAAAGACTTAAAAGTATTTTCAATAGTTACGGCATTGAAAGATTCAATGGAGTTTAACTCTGAAAAGAATTCATTAACTAGAGAAATAGAATTGCTCTTCCATTTTTTTCTAAATGTTTTTTGATCGTAATCTTCAAATGACTTAAAAAAGTAATCTTCCGATAACAATTCATGGTGAAAAGTTGCTCTTTCTTTCATTAGCTCTGCAACTTTCTCAAGGTATTCATTGCCAACGTCATATTTACAGTTTTTCAACATTAAAGAGGAAAGTTCCGAATTAGATTTGTTTCTAAGATGCTGCTGATTAAACCATTTGGCCTTTTCAGGATCAAATTTTGCACCACTTTTTCCAACTCTTTCTAAAGAAAACTCTTTGATTAATTCATCGATTGTAAAAAGCTCTTTAGAACTACCGGGATTCCACCCTAAAAAAGCCAACATATTCACAAATGATTCAGAAAAATATCCTTTTTCTCTATACCCAGATGAAATTTCTTTGGACTTTGGATCGGTCCATTCTAATGGGAAAACTGGAAATCCAAGTCTGTCACCATCTCTTTTACTTAACTTTCCATTACCATCTGGTTTTAATATTAGTGGCAAATGAGCAAATTTTGGCATGACACTTTCCCATTCTAAATATCTATATAGCAATACGTGCAATGGAGCAGAAGGAAGCCATTCTTCTCCTCTTATAACATGAGAAATATCCATCAAATAATCGTCTACCACATTGGCTAAATGGTAAGTGGGCATTCCATCGGCTTTAAAAATCACTTTGTCGTCCATGTTGTTGGTATTTACCACAACCCATCCTCGAATCTCATCATAAAACCTTATGTCCTCGTTTCTTGGCATTTTTATTCTAATAGCACAAGATTCATTTTTAGAAAATCTGTTTTCAACTTCTTCTTTTGAAAGAGTTAAAGAGTTTTTCATAGAGTTTCTTGTAATAGAATTGTATTGCCAATTAGGCATTTTGGCTTTCTTAGCCAATTCTCTCATTTTTTCTAATTCTTCGCTAGTATCAAAAGCATAATATGCATTTCCGGATTTAATAAGTTGGTCTACATACTTTTTATAAATCGGTTTTCTCTCAGATTGTCTGTATGGTCCCTTAGCTCCATTAGATTCAGGACCTTCATCTACTTTAAGCTTACACCACTTTAAGGCATTTATAATGTATTTTTCTGCCCCCTCTACATACCTGTTTTGATCGGTATCTTCAATTCTTAAAATAAAATCTCCATTGTTCTTTTTTGCAAATAAATAATTATACAGAGCGGTTCTTATACCACCCATATGCAATGGGCCAGTTGGACTTGGAGCAAACCTTACACGAACTTTTCTTTTTGACATAGTGATTAGAAGAATTTGAAAAGCGAAAGTAATGTATATCCATAGAATGAAAAATACATTTTAATCTTTTTTTTCAATTGAGCAATCAAGGGTCGTTTAACTGGAACTCACATCTTCTGTTTTCTCTGTGCTCAGCATCTGTACAAAACTCTGGCTTGTAACATGAGTTTACAAAATTCACAGCTCCTCTTCCAATTACATTTACTCTAGACCTAGCAATTCCTTTATATTCTAAATACCTTCTCGTAGAAATAGCTCTGTTTTTTCCAAGAACAACATTGAATTTTTTTTCAAGGTATTCCTTAGAACCAAGACAGTCAGTGTAGCCAAAGATTGAAATAGTTTTGTCTTTATGTTCTTTTAAATATGCAGCTAACGAGTCTAATTGTAATTTGGAGCTTTTAGTTAGCTTATGACTAGTAAAATCAAAAAATATAGGCTCAATTACAAATCCAGATTTAGTTAATTTCAAATTATACTTTTTATTTAAATCAATAACTTTTGGAAGTGAATCTCCTATATTTAGAATTAAAGTCTTGGTAAAATAATTTCTCTTTTCTACAGTTAAATAGTAAATATTATTTTCATGAATATGTAATTCAAAATTCCCCAAATCATTAGTGTAACTTAGGTCTTTAGCATTGGTAGTAGAGTCTACAATGGTTATTTTCACAAAATTTAGAGGCTCTCCGTCCTCGGCATCAATAATTTTTCCAATTGTAGGAGTGTAATCATCGGTTATATAAACATTTATATCCTCTTCATTTTTAAACAAAATACTGGTATGAATATTTGCGATGCCATCTGCATCTCCCTTGTAGGCATGAATTTCATAATCTTGGGCCATTTTCAATTTAAAATAAAAATGACCTGTGGAGTCAGTAAATGTAGAATCGATTTTAGTTCCATCCACGTTTATTAAATAAACTTTTGCATCCGACTGGATAGATTTGGTTTTTTCATCCAACACTTTTCCTTTGAAGTTTTGGTAAGTTCTATCTAACTCTAAATTATGTTGTTTTTTAAATAAATAATTAGAGTCAATAAAAAACTCTTTTAGTCCAAATAAACTATCGTTAAACCCTTTTAATAATAACATTGAATCATTATTAAATGCGAATTGATAATAGCCTTCTTCGTCGGAGAAAATAGTCAGTTTTTTAGATCTTATACCATTATTAATATCAATCTTAACATTTGGGATTATTTCGCCCGTTGCTCTGGCCACGGTATAGCCTTGAATAGTTTTATCATCTTGAAAAATAATATCTTTTCTCTCATTTCTAAATAGAGTTTTGTCTGAAATTACAATAGTATCTCCAAATAGATTTTTTTTGGTAGCTACCACTTTGTAAATTTTATTTTTTTTAAGTTCAAATCTATATTTTCCAGAAACGTTAGTATGAAACTGTTTTAATTCCTCGTCATGGTGATTTAGAAGTCTGACAGTCGTGTTTTTTTGTAAACTACTATCGCTACTTAACCTAATGTATCCTTTCACATAAGGTTGGATAGGTGTCATATGTGCTAAATATATATCCTCATCTCCCTTTCCACCTGCTCTGTTAGAATTTAATATTGCAATACTTTCATCAAATGGGTGTAGTACAAAATGAATGTCGTCTCCAGCAGAATTTACCGGGTATGGTAAATGTTTAACATCATAAACACTATCATTACTAATTTTACATTTAAAAATATCTGCCTTCCCATATCCAGCAAATCCGTTAGATGAAAAATAAAGTATACTATCGTCATAAATTCTTGGCGACTCCTCTCTGTATGGTGTATTCACTAATGGTCCAAGATTTATTGCTTTGCCCCATTTTCCAGATTTTTTTTGGTGAGAAACGTAAATATCTGTCTGCCCATAGCCTTTTCTCTTATCCGACACGAAATAAATTGTCTTTCCGTCTGAGCTCATGCATACTTCCCCTGATCCAGCCGAGCTTGATAAAAAACTTACTGGGATACGGCGTCTTAAATAAAGTTTTTTCTTTTCAGAGTTTAATTTCCCTTGATAGATTAATGGGTTAAGAGAGGCATCGGAATTTGAATTGGTTAAATAAGGATGCCTGGTATATAATATTTTTTTATTTGAACTATTGGTGTTAAAACTAGTGACATTAAAATTTTTGTGAAAAATAATTTTTTCATTTTTTATAATAGCAGAATCTGGAATAGAATTATTTACCGATTTAAAGAGCAAAGGGATTTTTAAATCCACCTTATTGACATATGTTCTTGGTGAAATAGTACTTCCATAAGAGAGAATTTTATTTAATTTCTCAGTAAATTCTTTTTTCTCTTTCAAAGTTAAAGAGTCATTATTGGATATTAAATTAATATTATTTGCCAATGCATTATTCTTCCCTTTTTCTAGTATATAATACATACCATCATCATAAAAAGACGGCGAAAATTCAGAAGAAGCAGAATTTATTTGTTCAAACGCTACTAGTTTTTTAAAGATTTTAATAGTATCCCACTTTATTAGAGAATCTATGGATTCAATTTGAAATTGCAGTCGTTTCCTTGTGCTGTCTATTGCAAATAATTCGTTGAATATTTTTTTGGCAGCTTTGAATCTTCCAGTACTTTTTAATGCAATACCATAGTGGTATTTTACCGAGAAATCTTTAGGATTTTGGTCTAGAATTTTTTTAAAAACAGGAATAGACTTTTGAAAATCATTAGTATAGAAATAACAAAAAGCATGTTTTTCTAATTGACTTAGTGTTAAATCATTTTCTTCACTATATATTGATGCTGCTGTTTTGTATTCAAAATTGTCATAAAGAATATCTGCCAACTTTACTTGACTATTTACTGCGCTAAAACAAAAAATAGCTATTATGAAAAGTATAATCTTTCTCATTTTTATTGAGATCAATTTTCGGAGCTAAAACTTGAGTAGACTCTGTTTCTGTTTTTCCAAGGTGTTTTAGATTGGTTGTCTTTTTTAAGTTTGTAGCTTAAGAAAATTTCGTGAGTACCAGAATTATAAGTTTTAATTTTTGAAATGCCTACATCGTAAGAGTAACCTATAGTAGCGGTTCCAATATTAACTCCTCCAATAAATGAAACAGCATCTTTATTTCTATAAGATAATCCTAATGAATATGCATTCTTAACAGTAAATTTTAGATTGCCATCCATTTGAATGAGACTATTATTCATAGTTCTTATAATCATAGAAGGTTGTAATTCGAATATTGCTCCAATTTTAAAGTTGTAGCCACCGTGAATGTAAAAAACTCTATCTAAGGTATTTAGAAT
>Ga0209601_1001053_pt1 | contig 20275 bp, 20 predicted proteins | sample COGITO_mtgs_1104_4_FD_184796 | JGI IMG/M metagenome (GOLD analysis project Ga0209601, IMG submission 184796) | Pelagic marine microbial communities from North Sea - COGITO_mtgs_110426 (SPAdes) (version 2) | ecosystem: Environmental > Aquatic > Marine > Epipelagic ...
CATGGATTTGGCTCATTCTTCCCTTATTTATTCTCTTATCTTGGTTTGTATGTGAACAAGCGAATCAAGCTAGTGATTCAGGCGATCATTCTTCTATTGTGATAGATGAGGTGGCTGGCATATTAGTTACCCTTGCTTTTGTTCCTCATACTTTATTTGCATATGGCTTGGCTTTTTTCTTATTTAGATTATTCGATATTTGGAAGCCATGGCCCATCTCATGGGTGGATCAAAATATCAAAGGTGGCTGGGGCGTTCTCTTTGATGACTTGTTAGCTGGTTTCTTTGCAGGTGCTATAATCTTCTCACTTTTTTACTTTCTTTAATAACACGCATGACCAATTGCTCCTTCAAGGCTCAGTCTAAACTCCCCACCAAGCACGGTGAGTTTACCTTGAGTGCATTTGAAGAAGACAATGGTAAAGAGCATCTAGCTCTCACCTTTGGAGACGTAGCAGGACAAGATGTTGCCTTGTGCAGGGTTCACTCAGAATGCTTAACGGGCGATGCTCTCTTAAGTTTAAGATGTGATTGCGGACCTCAACTTCAAGCAGCCCTAAAGATGATTGCGGAGCATGAATCAGGAATATTGCTGTATCTAAGACAAGAAGGCAGGGGTATAGGCCTGGTTCAGAATGCTTGACGGGCGATGCTCTCTTAAGTTTAAGATGTGATTGCGGACCTCAGCTTCAAGCAGCCCTAAAGATGATTGCGGAGCATGAATCAGGAATATTGCTGTATCTAAGACAAGAAGGCAGGGGTATAGGCCTGGTCAATAAGATTAGAGCATACGCCCTTCAAGACCAAGGTCACGATACTGTCGAGGCCAATGAGTCTCTTGGTTTTGCAGCCGATCTGAGAAACTACCAGATTTGCTCGGACATGCTGAAGCACTTTGATATTTCAGCAGTGAATTTGCTGACCAACAACCCTAAGAAGGTTCAGGCGCTAGAGGATGCGGGCATCAATGTTGCTAATAGGATGTCTTTACACGTTGGAGAGAATGATAGCAACAAAGACTACCTAGAAACCAAGCGCGATAAGCTTGGACATTTAACTTAAATATTTCTCTATTTTTAACAGAATATTTGGGGCATCAAGTTCTGCCATCTCGATCATCTCTGGCCGAGTTGCGTGCTCTATAAACTTATCAGGTATCCCACAAATCAAAATAGGAGTCTTCACTGCTTGCTCTTGAGCCCACTCACTTACAGCTGATCCAGCGCCACCAGCAACTGCTCCATCTTCAATTGTGACTATTAATTTTTTATTTACCGAGTGATGGGCTAATAGCTTTTCATCCATCGGTTTTACAAACCTCATATCTAGAATCGTGGCATTTTTCTTTGCAGCAACTTCTTCTGATATTTCCACTAGAGCGCCAAAATTAACAATTAAAATATCCCCGTCTCTTTCATGTAGCACACGACCTTTGCCAATTGGAACTGTATCTAAGTCTTGGCTAATGCTTGCATTTCTTCCTGCGCCCCGAGGGTACCTAACAGCAGCAGGACCTTGATAACGATATGCAGACGTTAAGAGCTTTCTTGTCTCATCTTCATCGGATGGAACTGCAATAACCATGTTTGGAATGCATCGAAGGAATGTGAGATCATAATTTCCAGAATGTGTGGGGCCATCTTCGCCCACCAGGCCTGCTCGATCAATTGCAAACAACACATCTAAGTTCTGCAAGGCAACATCGTGGATCACTTGATCATAAGCTCGTTGTAAAAAAGTTGAGTAAATCGCCACAACAGGTTTTTTATTCTCACATGCCATCCCAGCAGCGAGAGTCACTGCATGCTGCTCTGCAATTGCAACATCAAAAAATCTCTCGGGGAATTCTTGGCTAAATTTAACTAACCCTGATCCTTCTCTCATAGCCGGAGTGATAGCTAGAAGATCTAGGTCTACTTTTGCCATATCAACAATCCACTCGCCAAATACATCTTGATATTTTGGGCTATTCTTGCTGACAGAAGAATGATCCAATGGTTTGACCTTACCAATTGCATGAAACTCAATCCTATCTGCTTCTGCCTCTGCTAAACCGGCACCCTTTTTGGTGATGATATGTAGGAACTGTGGCCCTTCAAAATCTTTTAGATTATTAATCACAGCAATCAACTCATTGAGGTTATGACCATCAATTGGACCAATATAATTTAGCCCTAACTCTTCAAAAATACTTCCTGGCGCAACCATTGCCTTCATTTGGGTTTCAACTTTTCTTGCAATATGATGCGCTTGAGGAAGGTTTTCTAGAAATCCCTTGCCGCTCTTCCTGATGCCTTTATATAACTTAGACGCCCAAATGCGGGAGAAATAATTATTTAATCCACCCACATTCTCTGAAATTGACATGTCATTATCATTCAAGATGATCAGCATATTAGGTTTTATATGTCCTGAGTGTGCCAGCCCTTCAAATGCCATTCCTGCTGTCATTGCACCATCACCAATGACGGCAACCACTTTCTTATCTGTGTGTTGAGCTGCAATTGCCATTCCTAATGCTGCGCTGATCGATGTACTTGAATGACCTACTCCAAATGCATCATATGCACTTTCTGCTCTACTGGGGAAAGGCGCTAAACCATCTTTTTGCCGAATGGAAGTCAGCGAATCTTTTCTGCCTGTTAGAATTTTATGTGGGTAGGCTTGATGCCCAACATCCCAAATAATTTTATCGTTAGGAGTGTTGTATAAATAATGCAGTGCGACGGTTAATTCAATCACACCCAAACCGCCACCAAGATGACCGCCACTTTGACCAACTGAATATAAAAGATGCGCCCTTACATCATCTGCAAGAGATTGCAGTTGGTTCTTAGAGAGATTTTTTACGTCATGAGGGTCATTAATTTTATCTAGAGTTGGAGTCTCTGGAATGTCTGTGGGAATTGTTGTAAAAATCTTCATGTTAATTCGAGCGCGCAACCATGAAATGAGCCAAGTCTTTCAAATCTTTTGCTTTAGAGTGATCAAAGGCCGTGTTAATTTTTTCAGCGCACCATACAGATAAGTCATCAGCTCTTTTTTCTGATTCTGCCAATCCAAATTCACTGACATACGTCATTTTAGAATTCTCTATATCTGATAAATTACTTTTACCTAAAGTTTGTGAATTTGAGGATGCCTCTAATACATCGTCCATGATTTGAAATGCTAGTCCTAGCGTTTGCCCCAATTCATTTAAAATAGATAAGGGCGTCGAGTTTGACCGGTCAGCAAGATGAGGCATGGTTAGTGCCACTTGAATTAATCTTCCTGTCTTAAGAGTATGAATTTCTTCTATGTCATGAAATTTTTTTTGCTCCGCATCTAAGTCATACTCATGAAATTTTTTTTGCTCCGCATCTAAGTCATACTGCTGCCCTAGAACCATACCTTGATGACCGCATGCAGATGACATAGCTTGAATAATTTCAATCTTTTGTTCTGATTGAATATGCTGTGAGGATGCAATGACCTTAAAAGCTAAAGCCTGAAGAGCATCGCCTGCCAAGATAGCGGTGGCCTCATTAAAAGCAACATGATTAGAGGCTTTACCACGTCTCATGTCATCGTTATCCATTGCAGGTAAATCATCATGGATCAGTGAATAAGTATGCATGAGCTCAATGCTGGTCGCCATGTCCACTAGACCTAACTCAGAGTTATGATCGGTTAATTGCCCCGAGGCAAAAACTAGGCCAGCTCTAATGCATTTACTTTCAGCTAAAGCAGAATATCTCATAGACTTGGTAATCTGATCATCAGCTCCAAGAAGAGAATCTATTTTTTTGAATATCTTAGTCTTACACTCAGATAAAAAGCTTAATGACATGCGAGGTGGCTAACTATCTAAATCAACGGTCTCGCCATCACCTAAAAGTTTTTTTACTTTTAGCTCAGCCTCAGATAGCTGTTTTTGGCACTCTTTAACCAAACTGATACCTTCTTCAAAAGATTTGACACTATCTTCTAAATTAATATCTCCATCCTCAAGTTTTTTTACTATCTGTGCAAGCTTCTCGAGAGAGGCTTCAAAATTTACTGTGTCTTTTTTTGTCATGTCTTATTATAGCTTATGCTGTTTTGATGATCACTTAACTTCAAGCGCTAAGGCAGGAAATTTTCTTCCCAACCAGGCCTTGATTCTTGAGGGCAGTATTAATGCTGCCGGTGTAAAAATTAATGTTAAAACTGTGCTGAAAGCCAAGCCAAATACTATCGATGAGGCTAGATTTTGCCACCAACCGACGACTCTACTGCCCACAATAATCTCTCTGCCAAGAACATCAATGCTAAGCCCTATAGCCAAAGGTAATAACCCAAAGATGGTGGTTGCTGTGGTTAATAGAATTGGCCTTAAGCGCTGCTTACATGTTTTCATGACCACATCTTCACGAGATAGGTGAGCAAATTCTTCTTTTAGGCGATTAAAAGTATCAATTAAAACAATGTTGTTATTCACCACAATGCCGGATAAAGCCACAATAGCGATTCCAGTCATGGTCGTGCTAAAAGGTTTGCCTACAATTAACAGCCCAATTAACACACCAACAATAGACATAAAAACTGCACTCAGAACTAAGGCTGATTGGTAAAAACTATTAAATTGAGTCACAAGCAGTATGAGCATTAAAGAGAGTGCCGATATCGCGGCCAAGCCAAGAAATTGAGTTACGGCTTCGGTTTCTTCTTGCTGACCTCGAAACTGCGTCACAATTCCCTCTCCCAAGTCTTGGGTATCCAGCCATTCAGCCATCTCTTGCACTTTATCAGATACCAAGTATTTAGATGACTCAGTCGCAACACCAATTTCATGAAAAAACTTACCATTCCTTCGCACAACTGACTGACGATTCTGGACGGGCACTAATTTTACGAAGGTACTAATTGGGATTAGCCCATTCATTGAGTTTACTTTTAGATCTTCTATACCACTAAGAGATCTGAGCTCAGAGCCAAATCTTGCTCTAATTTCAATCTCATCTCTCGAATCATCTGGCCTGTACTCTCCAACTTTAAAGCCATTGGTCAACATCTGAACCAATGCACCGATATCACCAATGCCTACACCTAGTTGGGCAGCACGCTGCTTATCTACCTCAACACGCCACTCAATCAAGGGATGTGGCAAGCTTGAGCGAATATTGGTTAAACCTATAACCTCATCTTTCATATAGTTTTCTATGAGTTCGGTCGCCTGAGCAACCTCTTGTTCATTGTCACCAAAAATCCCTAATTCTATTGGGGAGCTGAATGATGGTCCGCCTTCTTCTGGAGTAATTTCAATCACGAGTCCAGGCATATTTGAGGTTGCCTCTTGAGCTCGTCGAATAATCTCTGCGCCCTTGACCTCCCTTTTATTGGAGTCAACAACCTCTAAAAATCCACGCGCCATCCCATCACCACCAGAGTTAAACCATTGTGAGCCTGTTGTTAAATAGAGATTTTCAATTCCTTCGACTTTTAAAATCTCAGTCTCTACCTTCTCCATGATTGCCTTGGCTTCCAGAGAAGAAAAATTACCTCTAGCCCTAACAGAAATTTGTGCAGTCACAGGGTCAACATCAGCAAAGTAAATTGTGCCTTTGCCAAAATTGCCATACATGGCATAGCCAAAAAACCATAACAGCATTAGCACTGCGATAACGGTTTCCCCTGGATTGGTAACAAATTTTTTGAGCCATTTGCCATAAAAGTTAGAAATTTTGTCAAAAACAATCTCTCCTGTTTGCTCATTATCTCCTGACACAAGCGTGGAGCGTCTTTGGCCAAAGATGGATCCTACTACTGGCGTGACAATCATTGCATACACCAATGATGAGCTCAGGACTATAAATACTGTGACGGGGAGATAACGCATAAATTGCCCCGTAAAACCTGGCCAAAAAATGAGCGGAGTAAATGCAGCAATCGTCGTTGCAGTAGAGGACAGGATTGGATAAAACATTCTCTTTGAAGCGAGTCTATATGCCTCTAGCCTATTTAAACCTTCAGAAATTTTTCTATCTGCATACTCTGTGACAACAATTGCACCATCAATCAGCATGCCAAGTCCCAACAAGAGGCCCATCATCACTAGAAAATTAAATTCAATATTAACTAGTCGCAAAACAATAAAAGTTAAGAGAAAGCAGAAAGGAATAGAGAGCCCCACTAGCATGCCCACTCGCACACCCATGCTCGCAATTACTAAAATCATTACCAGGAATATCGCCGTAATAATATTTCCTTCTAGCTCTGAAATCATGACTTCCGCCCAAACAGTCTCATCATTTGTTCTAATAATTGAAAGATTTTGAGGTAGATTTTTTTCAAATTCAGCCTTAACTTTTAAAATCTCATTTTTCGCGTCAATCGAATTTGCGCCCACCCTTAATTTAATTTCAAGAGTGACAGCATCTTGGCCATTCACCTTGGCAAAAGAAGAGAAATCTTTAAATGTTCTCCTAATCTCCCCAATATCGCTTAAGGTTACAACTGCATCTTGAGTTACCTTAATTGGAATATTGTAAACATCCTCGGCTGTTTCAAAAATACTCGGCACTTCAATATTAAATTTTCCAGCACCTGTATCTTGAGCGCCACCTGGAATGATGACATTGTTGTTTGAGATAGCTGTGTAAAGCTGTCTTAGAGTGATGCCATAAGTCTCCATTTTTGACTTATCAATGACGCCCTCTAATACCTCTTCAGGCGCACCTTGAAGGTCTGCTGAAAGCACCTCACTAATAGCTTCAAGCCGATCTTGTAACTCTCTGGCAATAAATACCTTTTGTCTCAGTGAAATTGGTCCCACTAAGCTGATATTCATTACTGGAAACATGGCAAAGGAATACTCGCGAATCTGAGGGTCTTCTGCTTCTCTTGGTAATTTAAACTTAACTTCTTCAACAGCTTGCTTGATATCTTTAAGCGCAGTATCAATATCGTATCCAACCTCAAATTCTGCAACAATTCTTGCAAAGCTGAGGCGAGAGGATGAAGATAGCTCTTTAATACCTGGCACACTTCTTAGCCTATTCTCAAGCGGTCTTGCAATTAACCTTGATGCATCTCCAGGGGAAGCTCCATCCAGAAATACTTCAACGCTTACTAATGGAAGTTGAATATTAGGATCAGCAGCCACAGGCATCACTGATCTTGCGTAGGAGCCAGCGATGATAACCACTAGCGCTAGCGCTAGTGTCGTTCTTGCTTTTGATAAAGCAAAATCAACTATTTTGGTCATGTTGCAGTCTGCTCGGTTGCCTGGACAGTCTGACCATTCTCTACAAATCCTTGACCAAGTACGATTATTTTTATGAGATTAGGTAGTCCTGATACCCAAACACCATCTTCTGCATCTTCAATAATTTGAACCGGAAGAAACTGCACAACGTTATTGCCGTTCATTGTTCTGATGCCCAAGATCCCTTTGTCAGAGAGCAGTAAAATTGAGGGCGAGATTTTATGGGCAAGAATTTTATTAGTGGTGATATGCATTGTGCCTGTGACACCATCGCGAATTAATCCATTGAGATTCTCAATCTCTGCTTCTACCCTAAAACTTCTGGTAGAGGGCACTGCACTTTTTGAAACAAAAGTTAGGGTGCTCGTTATAGTCTCGCCTGTCACCAGCTCAATTAAAACAGTTTGACCTTGTGTAACCTTTTGAATATCTGCTTCCGGGACTTCAGCAATAAACGTAATAGGGTCTAATTCAATTAGGACAGCACAGATTTCTCCACGATTCAATAAATTTCCAGGCTTAACTATTTTTTCAATATACCCACTAAAAGGTGCCTTCACTTCAGTTCTATTGAGCTCGACCACCCCTAATCTACATAACACCTGGTCTTTAGACACCCATTGACCTTGTGTAATGTTATTTGGCATGACTTCGCCAGATGTTTTAGCCATCACAGCCACTCTTTTCTCGGAAATTGCTGCTGCATTTAAAGTAATTGTGGGAGTTATAAAGGCTGCCTTACTATCTGACACAACCACAGCTGAAATTGTTTTCTGCTTAATTTCGTCCTGGACATCCTCTGCCACGAATTGGCCTGAAATCATCCAAATAATAATGGGAATTAGTATGTATAAAGAAATTCTGACGTTTTTTGACATAATTGGTAAGATTTTTTGATCTTTTATTTATATTTATTAGGCTATCTTTGACTAAAAAAAGTCATGATAGTTTAGCACTTTTGGGAAAAATACTAGTTACTTTTAGCCATTGCTTAAAATTTAATGTAAAGCTTACTTGTCAGCCAAGCTTCCTCAGTATTGCAGGAGAAATTATAGGTTATGCTTTGCTCTCAAACTTTTTAGTAATTCTAGGTCTAATGGCTCTCTTTTCTCTTCAGGCTCCTTGTCTAGAATTGCAAAGGACTTACCAGCCTGCATTTCTTTTGCAAGGCGCCAGTAAATCTTCGAAAAAATTTTAAGGGCATGCAAGTTATTTGAGGAATTAATAAGGTCCCATCCAGTCTCTTTGGCTGCCCAGTAAATAATAGGAGTTGTCCAAGGATGTTCTTGTCTTGGAGCTGATGATTTTTGTGCCTCTATAAAGGCTTCTGGTGCATTTGGGATATTAATTGACCCCATAGAATCCTCGCAGGCTCGAAGTATCTCCGTGAGCGTTGGTAGGTATTCATTGGTCTGTATGACAATCTCTATCGCACTATCAATGCATGCAGCAGGATACTTTTTTAAGCTTTGTGCCCATAACCTTTTGGCTTCTCGTAAGCGCTCATCTGAACCAAAAACCTTGTAAAACTGATAATGGTAGGATAATTCTATCTTAAGAAATAAATTATCAATGGCCTCAATAAATTGCTGCCTTTCAGAATTTGAGAGTTTCAGCCCAGGCTCCATCTTTTGTTCTATCTTTGAATTCCTGTGAAAATTCTCCTGGCTCATTATGTCTGTTATTTTTTTTGTCATTTTTTTCTTCGTAAGATCCAATCAATTCTTTTCGTTTTACAAAATCTACAAACTTAGAATTCCAGGATCGCAAAGCGGTACCATTTTCTTTCCAGTAAAGTATAAACTCCTTCAGGTGCTTCAAGGCATCAACCTTAGAGACATTTGCTAATTCCAGGATATCAAAAACATCAGAAGACGGATTCCAGTCATCATGAATGCATACGGGTAAGCCCTTATTCCCAGAGTTCTCTTTTACCCATTCTCGCCGAATAAAATCTACAAATAAGACATTCCAATTATCTCTTAATTGATTTTTTTCTAACCAATACATCTTAAATTCATTTATCTTGTTCTCAATAAAAATTTTATTGACCCCGCCCATATTCAATACTTCATATGCTTGGACGGAAGGCAGCCATTGATTTTCTAGTCTCCGTCTTCCCGAAGACACATTGCTACTTGGCAATTTTAATTTGTAAACCTGAGCTTGTTTTTCTGGCATGACTTGCTTTTTATTTGCTGGGCTCAGTAATTTTAAATTAACCAATCGGTGAATATTTTTAAGAATATCTAAAGGTTCTAAAAATACTAAAATACTTTGCAGAGAGTGCGCGATTTCTTCTGCAGTCATGTTCTGTGTGTCAACTTCTTTTGCTGCTGATAACACCACAGCACATTCTATGCCTAGCGTTTCAGCTTCTTGAGTGGAAAATGTAAAATGTTCTTTGCTCAATTATCCTCGCCTCTGTTGAACGGCTTCACTCATTCTTTGAAGGCATTCCAGAGTATCAGTCCAATTCATGCAAGCATCAGTAATACTTTGCCCATATATCAAATTTTCTGTAATTTTTTGGTTACCTTCCACCAAATGACTTTCGAGCATTAGACCTCGAATTGCAGTATTCCCTTGAGACACTTGAGTCGCCAAATTCTCTACTACGATTTTTTGTCGTTTAAAATCTTTTTGGCTGTTGCCATGACTTGCATCAACCATAATGGACTCATTCACATCAGCTTCTGTTAGTGCGGTTAAGGTTTTGGCTATTTCATCCTCTTCAAAATTAGGCTCTTTGCCTCCTCTTAAGATGATATGTGCATCTGAATTCCCAGAGGTTTTATAGATAGAAACTCGCCCATCCTTCGTGTTCGAGAAAAAGACATGTGGGTGATTAGCAGCTTGGATACCATCGATCGCCGGCTTTAGGGCGCCAGTTGTACCATTTTTTATTCCCATCGGGCAGGAGATCCCTGATGCCAGCTCTCTATGAGACTGACTTTCAGCTGTTCGAGCTCCAATTGCACCCCAGGAGATCAAATCTGCAACATATTGAGGCGAGATGGGGTCCAAAAATTCAGTCCCTACAGGCAATCCAATACTCGTGATTTCTTTTAAGATTTCTCTAGCTAGCATCAAGCCCTTGTTTGCTTTATAGCTCTCATCCATATCAGGATCATTGATTAAACCTTTCCAGCCAACAGTTGTTCTTGGTTTTTCAAAGTAGACTCGCATTACTATCAATAGGGTAGATTGGAAGCTTTCTTTAGCCTTCAGCAATAGATTTGCATACTCAATTGCAGATTTCTTGTCATGAATAGAGCATGGCCCGCATACAACAATAATCCTATCATCTTTCCCATGCAGCACTTGACTGATTTCATGCCTTGTTCCATAAACCAGTTTTGCAATTTCATCTGTTACTGGGTGCGCCTCAATGACGTCATTGGGGGTGATTAAGTCAAATTTTTCGACTATTCGAGTATTGTCTGTGTGATATATAGATTCCATCAAGAAATCTTAATTGAATTAAATAAAAAAAGTAGTATTTGATTGATCAAGTTAAGGTTTATTTATATCTTCTGAAACGGCTTTAAACCAACATTTTTCTTCGAAATCACAAGATGTTGTGTTAAAAAGAGCTTACAATGACACTATCTTGTATAAATTGAAGTTATGAAGGCTCAAACGCAACTAGAATTTCCTCTTTTTAAAGGAGAGGCTCTAACTCAGTTACCTGAAGATCTGTTCATTCCCCCGGAAGCATTGGAGATCTATTTAGAAGATTTTTCTGGACCAATGGATGTGTTGCTTTATTTAATTCAGAAAAAAGATATCGATATTTTAGATCTTGATCTATCTGAGATAACAGGGCAATACATTCAATACATAGAGTTAATGGATGCACTGAAGATTGAGTTGGCTGCAGATTACCTTGTCATGGCAGCAACATTAGCTCAGATCAAATCAAGAATGCTGATTCCTCAGGCAGAAGAAGAAGAGGTAGAGCAAGACCCTCGGTCAGAACTTATAAGACGATTGCAAGAATACCAAAGATTTAAATCTGTATCTGAGTCTATCTCAAATCTTCCCCGAGTAGACAGGGATTTTTTTATAGCTTCTGCTGCGCTGCCTACTTTTAAAGAGCAAAGCCCGGTCATAAATATTAGCGCGATCGAACTTGCTGAAATTTTTCACACAGCCTCCACGAGACCAAAATTTTCTGCTCATCACGAAATAAGGTTCGAAGAGCTTTCAACTCAGGACAGAATTGCATTAATCCTATCTATATTAAATAAAAGTAATGTTATTCAATTCTTTCAGACCTACCAAAAGGAGGAAGGCAAACAGGGCGTTGTTGTATCCTTGCTAGCATCTCTAGATCTTGCCAAAGATGGCCATGTTGAATTGATTCAAAATGAGGACTCTAACCAGTTATACATTAAATCTACAAACCGAGGATTCCATTAACAATGAATATTTCTGACAACCTAGCTAACATCGTTGAATCTATCTTATTTGGGTCAGGTCGGCCTATGCGATTATCTGAGATTAAGACTCTTTTGAGTACTCAAAACATTGAAGCGGAACTTCCAAATATCAAAATTGCAATGAATTCGTTAGAGGATCGCTTCGCTAGTAGCGCTCTTGAGATTAAAGAGGTAGCTTCTGGATATCGCCTTCAAATCAGAAATGAATATGGTGATTTTTTATACCCACTTTGGAATGATAACTCCAATAGGCTCTCCAAGGCATTAATGGAAACTGTATCCATCATTGCCTACAAACAACCTGTCACTCGGGGAGACATTGAGGATATTCGCGGAGTCAGTGTTAGCAGTCAAATTATTAGATCCTTGCTCGATAGAGAATGGATTAAAGCGGCTGGGTATCGAGATGTGCCTGGCAGGCCTACTCTTTATGAGACCACAAAAATATTTTTGAATGACTTGAATTTACAAACATTGAATGATTTGCCTCCTTTGCCAGAGGCTCTTCCAGCCGAAGAGGCGTTGGATCAGCTAGAAGTAGGATAGTAATATGCTGCGATTGCAGAAATTCTTAGCCCAGTCAGGCTTAGGCTCTAGGCGTTTTTGTGAGCAACTCATCAAAGATGGAACCATTCTTGTCAACGGCAAGGTTGCTGAGCTAGGCTCAAAGGTTACAGACACGGATGATGTGGTGCACGCTGGTAAAAAAGTTCTCTTAAAAACCGCAGATTTAAAAGTTATCATGCTGAATAAACCTCCTGGTGTTTTATCTGCAAGAAAGGATGAAAAAAAAATAAAGCTAGTGTTTGATTTCCTGCCTAGAACTCATAATGAACCTGACTGGATTGCAGTTGGCAGATTGGATATTAATACCGCAGGCTTGATGCTATTTACAAATAACGGCACCTTGGCCCATCAATTAATGCACCCCTCCTTTGAGATTGACAGAGAGTATCTTGTCAGGGCTAGAGGTAATTTTGACGAGCAAAAAAGAAAAAATATGCTTGCAGGCGTTGAGATTGAAGGCGAAGTTTATAAATTTTCTGACATAGTGCCTGGAGAAAAACAAAGTTCGAATCAGTGGTTTTCAGTCTGCATGCTTACAGGTAAAAATAGAGAGGTCAGACAGCTTTTTGAATCTCAAGATTTAGAGGTGAGTCGCCTCAAAAGAGTGCGCATAGGACCTATTTTTCTTCCATCCACCCTTAGAGAGGGCGCATGCATTAATCTCACTGAAGCTCAGATTAAAGAGCTGCAAGAGTACGGTAAATAAAGAGCCATTAAGAATCTATAGAGCAATGCTTATTTGCTATCCAGAATGCTTGATAGCTCAGAGAATTCAAAATAATTTTTTTCTGCCATGGAACTTTCCGATGAAAAAAACCATAAATAACAATCGACCAAATCATTCGAAGGTTTAACAGTGGCAGGATCTTCGGCAGGATAAGCTGATGCACGCATCTTGGTTCTTGTTTTGCCCGGGTCAAAGTTAAACACTTTGATGCTGGAGGTGGTCTCAAGCTCGTCAGCAAAAATTTCTGCTAAACCCCTTACTCCAAATTTTGAAACCGAATAGGCGCCCCAAAAACTCTTGCCAACCTTTGCAACACCTGAGGATGTAAAAATAAGCCTCGGCATAGGAGCGTTGTCTAGCATTACTTTTAATGTTTTTGAGAGGATAAAGGGCGCTCTTAAGTTTACCTGCATGACCTCATCCCAAGTTGACAGAGCGTAGTCTTCTAAAGATGACATAGTGCCAAGTATCGCAGCGTTATGAATAATCCCATCAAGGGCTTCAAATTCTTGGTTAATTGCTGCCAATATTGCTTGTGCTGATTCATTGCTGAGGAGCGCTAGATCAGCTTCAAGAATTAAGTGTTTTTGTAAAGGATGCGATTCATCCAATTGGTCATACACTTGATCTAGCTTTTCTGAGCTCCTTCCTAGCAAAATAATATTTGCTCCTCGTTTAGAGAATTCCAGAGCTAAGGTTTTGCCTATGCCATCTGAAGAGCCTGTAATTAAAATAGTTTTATTTAATATGCTCATGTTTATAAATTTTTAATTAGTCCGATTAAATCTCTGGGATGATTAGCCCCTCCAATATGGTCATCATGGTCTGCAGGTTTTAGTGAGTAGCCGAAGTAACAGGCAATGACCTGTGCGCCAGCATTAATACCAGCCTCCAGATCCTTGATATGATCTCCAATATACACGCAGTCTTTAGGCTCGATACTTAAATCCTTACAGCCTTTTAAGACTCCTTCTGGGTCAGGTTTCATTGCTGATAAATGATCGGGACAAATTAATGTCTGGCAATTTTTAAATGCAGGTTCGTTGTCCAAGATCGGCTGAGCAAAAATTAAAGGCTTGTTTGTGACCACCCCAAAAGGAATATTCATGTCATGAAGCAAGCCAAGCATCTCAGATATGCCTTGAAAGGCTCCCCCGTATACCAATGAATTTTTTGTATACTCAACCAGTAGCTCTTCTCGTAAGTTCGCACAATCTTCATGAGACTCTTCAATACCAAAACCCAGGCTAATTAATTTCCAGCTTCCATCTGACACATGATTCCTGATGATTTCTGGAGCGAGGGCAGGCCTACTATGTTTGAGTAATAAATTATTTAAACTAACAATGAAATCTGGTGCTGAATCCAGCAGAGTGCCATCTAAATCAAACAATACTCCTTTAGGCATCTTTTGATCCATGCATCATATAGTTGACCCCTAGATCATTATTTAAATGGGCTGTATGAAAAACTGGATTATAAAACATGCCCTTGCTTTCTTTTAAATGAATTCCAGCTGCTCGCATATACTTTTCTAATTCAGCCGGCCTTATAAACTTACTCCACTCATGAGTGCCCTTAGGCAGAATATTAAAAAGATACTCAGCGCCCAGAATGGCGGTAATAAAAGACCTAGGATTTCTATTTAATGTTGATAAGAACATTTGACCGCCAGGCTTTAATAGTTGCGAGCAAGCTTTGATCAGCTGACCTGGATCTGGAACATGTTCAATGACCTCAAGGCATGCAACCACATCAAAAGATTCCGGCTCTTTTGTTGCAAGTTCTTCTGCTGTAATGACTTGGTATGCTATGTCTTTTGCTGCTCCCTTGGCATGCAATTTGGCAACCTCTATGTTTGCCTCTGTTACATCAATAGCAGTAACAAAAGCACCTTTTGAATCTAGAGCTTCGGCCAGCAAACCACCGCCACAGCCGACATCTAAAACTTTTAAGCCATCAAGGGGAGCTGTCTGATTTATATAATTTGCTCTTAAGGGATTGATCACGTGTAATGGCTTGAAATCTCCGGTGGGATCCCACCAGCTCTCAGCAATTGCCGCAAACTTATTTACCTCATTTTGGTCTACATTGATTGTCATAATTTAATTTTTTTCCAAAGTGGAAGATTACATCATAGCGTGTAAAAATAGGAAATATTTATTATGACGAGAATGCCATGGTGTCTAAAAATCCGGTAGCAATTGTAACTGGAGGCAGTCGAGGAGTCGGCGCTGCTTCAGCTAAACTTCTTGCAAGCAATGGTTGGAATGTAATCATTACCTGTTCTTCGTCTATTGACCAAGCAGAAAAAATTGCATCTCAGTGCTCAAATCAGCTGACAGAAGTCATAGCTATAAAAGCAGATGTTGCCCAAGATAAAGATTGTTGTTTAACAGTGGATGCTGCAATTAAAAAATGGGGTAGGCTAGATGCACTTATTAATAATGCAGGCACTACCAAGTTTGCATGGGATCATGCTGATCTTGCTGGGGTAAGCTCTGATGATTTTCATGATATTTATTCAGTGAACGTTGTGGGCCCATTTCAAATGGCTAGAGCAGCGAAAGAATACCTTTTGAATAGTCACAACCCAAGCATTGTTAATATTTCTTCTATTGCAGGCATTAAAGGAATTGGTAGCTCTATTGCATATGCTGCCTCCAAAGGTGCTCTTAATACCATGACTCTATCGATGGCCAGAAACCTTGGTCCCATTAGAGTGAATGCTGTTTGCCCTGGTTTTATTGAGGGTGATTGGCTAAAAAATGGCATGGGTATGGAGAGGTATGAGGCAACAAAAAATCATATTCAAAGCACTGCGCCATTAAGCAAAACTTGCTCTCCTGAATCTATTGCTGAGGTTATCGTGGGTTTGATTGAAAAAAGCGAGCTAGTAACAGGGCAATTAATCACCGTTGATGGTGGCGTTAGTTTAAATTTATAACCTAGTAAATTTTATCAATATGGAGCTTAGCTACATTTACTTACTTCAAAAAACATTGTTTTTAAAGCCTGTCTAAAATTTGTTGACAATTCATTTGAAATCAACTGCAATGAACTACAAACCTTAAGCAGGCAAAATAAATTTATGATTATTGCGGCATTGAAATCTCCAGATGCTACAGACCTTCGCTCTGTAATTCATCCTGAAACAGTAAACAGATTACTAGATTTAGAGGGGTGCTCTCTTATTTTTGAAAGAGGAATAGGTGAGAATATTAATGTTTCAGACGATCAGTTAATTGCTCTCGGTCTCCAGGCATCTAGCAGGGAAGAGTGTTTATCTCAAGCTCACTTAATTATTACTCCATCTCCACTGAAGCGAATTGAAATTGAGCAGATTCAATTGGGTGCTACCGTTATCGGAATGTTGAATCCATTTTACGCCCAGGATGAGTTGAAAGCTTTGGCAGAGGCTAAGTTAAATGCGGTTAGCATGGAATTTATCCCAAGAATTACCAGGGCTCAAAAAATGGATGTCTTGAGCTCTCAGGCTAACCTTGCTGGCTATGCTGCTGTGTTAGAGGCAGCTCAACACCTAAGCTCAGCATTACCAATGATGATGACGGCAGCAGGCACTCTAAAGCCCGCCCGAGTATTTGTTATTGGCGTTGGCGTAGCTGGCCTTCAAGCTATCGCGACAGCCAAAAGACTTGGCGCAAGAGTTGAGGCATTTGATACGCGAGATGTTGTTGAGGAGCAGGTTAAGTCTTTGGGAGCAAAATTTGTCAAAATTGACTTAGGGGAGACTGGCCAGACCGACCAAGGTTATGCAAAAGAGCTAACCCCAGAACAAATCGAAAAACAAAAAGAATTGCAAAGTCTGGTGTGCGCAAGATCTGACATAGTGATCACAACTGCTCAAATTTTCGGAAGACCAGCACCAAGAATTATAGATGGAGAGACTATCAAGAAAATGAAACCAGGAAGTGTCATTCTTGATATGGCTGTTGAAACTGGTGGAAATGTTGAGGGGTCAGCTGTTGATGAGGTCATTGAAGTCAATGGCGTTAAGATAGTTGGTGTTTCCAATCTATCTTCCAGAGTTGCAAGTCACGCATCCTTTGCCCTCTCGAATAATATTATTAACTGGATTACTGATTTTTATAACCAAGAATCTAAATCCATCCACTTTGATTTTGAAGATGAAGTAATTCAAAGCAGCGTATTAGTTTTTGACGGTGAAATTAAGAATGAGAGGTTTGCGTAATGGAAATGTATATTTTATTAGGGTTTGTATTATTGCTCTCAATTTTCTTGGGACTGGAGCTTATAGCCAAAGTTCCAAGCACACTCCACACCCCGTTGATGTCTGGCGCGAATGCAATTTCTGGCATTGCTCTGGTTGGTGCTTTAATGCTTTCAGCAGAAGGAAGTACACAAAACTTATTAGCCTTTGGCGCTATCTTATTTGCATCTATTAATGTTTTTGGCGGCTATTTAGTAACCAATCGTATGCTCAGCATGTTCAAAAAGAAATAATCTATGGAAATTTTTACAAACATCTCAGCGATTCAAAACCTTGTCTACATCGGCTCATCTGTTCTTTTTATACTTGGCATTAAGATGCTCGGAAAAGAAGCGACGGCCGTCAAAGGTAACTACTTTTCTGCATTGGCAATGTTTTCTGCAGTAGCCATTACTTGCCTTAGTTTAGAAATAGATTACAAGGTTATTGTTGCTGGTGTTTTGCTGGGCGGTTTAATCGGCTCCGCTATTGCGATCAAGGTTAAGATGACTGCGATACCAGAAATGGTTGCACTATTTAATGGTTTTGGCGGCCTTGCCACTTTTTTAATTGCCTGGTCTCAGTTTAATGCTCCAGACAATAGCTTGTTTCAACATGCACTGATTATGCTAACTGTTTATATCGGTGGCATAACTTTTTCAGGGTCACTGGTGGCCTATGGAAAATTATCAGAGCGCTTAAAATTAGGCAAGGGCTCCTGGATTACCAACATATTAATTTCATTCTTTTATTTGAGCTTGCCAGCACTAATATATGTAATTTTTGAACCATCTCTCTCCACAGTACTGCCATCCCTACCATCATATTTCCTATTTTTCTTGGGACTCACAATGCTTGCAGGGCTAGGCTTTGTCACGCCAATTGGTGGCGGAGACATGCCTGTAGTCATCTCCCTCTTAAACTCTTTATCTGGTATCGCGGCAGCCTTTGCCGGACTGTTGCTTTTAAATAATGTGTTAATTGTTGCTGGTTCTCTTGTTGGGGCTAGCGGGCTAATCCTTACAGTGATTATGGCGAAGGCCATGAATAGAACAATTGGCAACATTCTTTTTGTCGGCTATGCATCCGCTACTCCATCGACAGGTTCTGTTGAGCAGGGCGAGGTGAAGCCCATTACGGCAGATGATGCTTACCTTATCTTAGAAAATGCCTCATCTGTTCTTATTGTTCCTGGTTATGGAATGGCAGTTGCACAGGCGCAACATGTTGTTCGGGAGCTAGGCGAGTTACTTGAAGACAATGGCACAGAGGTAAAGTACGGGATCCATCCTGTGGCAGGAAGAATGCCTGGACATATGAACGTCTTGCTTGCTGAAGCAAACGTCTCTTATGATCTCTTAGCAGAGCCTGATGATGTAAATCCAGCTATGGACTCAGTAGACGTTGCAATAGTTATTGGAGCCAATGATGTGGTTAACCCATCCGCCACAGAGGAAGAAAGCAGCCCAATTTATGGCATGCCAATTATCGAAGTGCACAATGCTAAGACTGTTTTTGTGCTCAAAAGATCAATGTCCTCTGGGTTTGCAGGCGTTCAAAACCCACTATTTTTTCGAGAAAATACCCGAATGTTGTTTGGGGATGCCAAGGAGTCCATAGGCTTGGTTGTATCCGAATTTAAAGACTAAAAATCTCCCTAAGTATGGTAAAATTTCACTAGAGATAGTGGAATTTCCACTGTATAAAAAATAAAATTTCTAGGCTTTAAAAATGACTGATTTTGCGAAAGAAATCCTACCAATTAATATCGAAGATGAGCTTAAGCAATCTTTCCTAAGTTACGCATACAGTGTTATCCATAGTAGGGCATTACCAGATGTCAGGGATGGTCTGAAACCTGTTCATAGAAGAATCCTTTTTGCGATGCATATTCTTAGAAATACTTATAGACAACCTTATAAAAAATCTGCAAGAGTTGTTGGTGATGTGATTGGAAAATATCACCCGCATGGAGACTCAGCTGTATACGAAGCGATGGTGAGGATGGCTCAAGATTTCTCTATGAGATATATGTTGGTTGAAGGGCAGGGTAACTTTGGCTCAATAGATGGTGATTCACCAGCTGCAATGCGATACACCGAAGTTAGAATGGCTAAAATAACAGACATGATTCTGAACGATCTGGACAAAGAGACCGTTAGTTTTTCACCTAACTATGATGGCAGTGAACAAATCCCAGATGTTTTGCCTACCAGAATTCCAGCACTCTTAGTCAATGGCTCATCTGGTATTGCTGTTGGTATGGCAACGAATGTCCCACCTCATAACTTAACTGAAGTTTTAAATGCCTGCTTGATGTTATTGGATAAGCCAGAAGCAAGCATTGATGAGATTATTCAAATTATTACAGGCCCTGATTTTCCAACCGGCGGAACAATCGACGGTCGAGCAGGAATTTATCAAGGCTATAAAACTGGTCGTGGGATTGTGCATGTTCGAGCAAAAACATCAGTGGAAGTTGATAGCTCTGGTAAAAGCTCACTCATTATTAATGAAGTCCCATATATGGTTAATAAAGCGAGAATGCTAGAGCGCATCGCTGAGATGGTAAAGGAGAAAAAAATTGATGGCATCAGCGAGATTAGAGACGAGTCAGATAAAGATGGGCTGAGAGTAGTTATTGAGGTCAAGCGCGGTGAATCTGTTGAGGTGCTAGAAAATAACTTATTTGCTCAGTCGCAACTAGAATCTTCGTTTGGCATCAACATCACTGTTTTGGTTGATGGTCAGCCTCGCGTCTTAAACATTAAAGAGGTCCTAGAAGAATTTCTAAAGCATCGTCATGATGTGGTAATCAAGAGAACTCAGTTTGATCTGAGGAAAGCTAAAGAACGAGGTCATATCGTTGAGGGTTTGATGGTTGCCATTGCAAACATTGATGACATTATTACCATCATCAAAAAATCTAAAGATCCCAAGGTTGCTGCAGTCGAATTATGCAAAAAATCATGGAAAGCTGGACCAATAGAAGCAATTCTCAAGAAAGCAGGCCAAGATGCTTGTAGACCCAAGGGTTTATCTAAGGAATATGGAATCCAAGGTAAAAATTATAAATT
>Ga0209601_1001060_pt1 | contig 20201 bp, 13 predicted proteins | sample COGITO_mtgs_1104_4_FD_184796 | JGI IMG/M metagenome (GOLD analysis project Ga0209601, IMG submission 184796) | Pelagic marine microbial communities from North Sea - COGITO_mtgs_110426 (SPAdes) (version 2) | ecosystem: Environmental > Aquatic > Marine > Epipelagic ...
AATAGTGAATTTGTTGACTCAACCTGATGTCACTATTAACATTAATTATAGTATTAGGAAATACTTCGATGAATTTATTTTTTTTTACCGCTTCATCAATTTCAAGTGTTCTTGGAGCATTTAATCCAAAAATCATTGGTAAACGTGCAATAATGTATTTACCAACTAATAAGCGAAATAACTTATTTTCTATTTTTATTTTAAAATGACCATATTTACTCTCAGAAAGTGTTTTATCGTATTCGTAAGAAGGAAAATGCCGGAAGGAATCAAAGACATTGGCTGAGGATAAAAAAAGTACTCTACAGTTTTTATTTTTAATGTAATCAACTATTTGCTCATGGGCTTCTACTTGCGCATTAAAATTTCCGCGTAAAGCAGAAATAATTAGTTTGGGTTTCACCTCTTTTAAAATTGGCTCTAAAGAATCCTTCTCAACATCAAAAGAAAAAAAATGTTGATTTTTAGCGTATATAGTCTTTGTGTTGAAGGTTGCAAAGGTTTTGTAAAATGGTGCAAGTTCTTTATATATACAATTTCCAATAAATCCACTTCCCCCTAAAATTAAAATTGATTTCAAATACTTAAGGCTTTATAAAAGGAAGACTTACAACTTGTGCGGCATATTTTTTTTCTCTAATTAGAACTCCAATATTACTCCCCGGTGACGAGAATTTTTTTGGAATATATCCCAAGCCAATTCCTTTTTTTAAAAGAGGCGATTGAGTTCCTGACGTAACCTTTCCAATAATGATTCCTTCTGAGTCTATAATTGAATATCCAGATCTTGGAATTCCACGATCATTCATTTCAAAAGCTACTAGTTTTAGTGGCGTTCCATTTTTCTTTTGTTCTGCTAAATATTTACCGTTTATTGGATTGGTTTCTGGTTTTGTTACCCAACTTAAACCAGCAGCAATAGGGGAACTTGTGTCATTAATTTCGTTTCCATAGAGACAGTATCCCATTTCTAACCGTAAGGTATCTCTAGCCGCTAGTCCAACTGGAATAATATTATAGTTTTTTCCAGCTTCCATAATAGCTTTCCAAACTTTTGGTGCTTCTTTTGCAGGAATATAAATTTCAATTCCTCCTGCCCCCGTATAGCCTGTTGTAGCAATTAATGTGTTTTCTATTCCTGCAAAAGTATCTGTAGAATGTGCATAAAATGGTAGTGATTCTAGCGATACTTTTGTTAATTTTTGCATAGCTTTTAATGCACAAGGCCCCTGAATAGCTAAAAGTGCTATTTCCTCTGATTTATTTTCTAAAGTAGCACCAAAAATTTTATTTTGTTCCTTTAGCCATTCCCAATCTTTTTCAATATTGGATGCATTCACTACCAAAAGATAAAGTTCTTTTTCCAACCGGTAAACAATTAAATCATCAACAACACCTCCCGTTTTGTTCGGAAAATAGTTGTATTGTGCCTTTCCAAGAATTACTTTCGAAATATCATTACTGCAAACATGTTGAAGTAGCGCCAGTGATTTATTACCAGAAATATAAAATTCTCCCATGTGTGATACATCAAAAACTCCAACACTTGATCTTACTGCTAAATGTTCTTTTGTAACTCCACTATACTGAACAGGCATTTCATAGCCTCCAAATGAAGTCATTTTAGCGTTCAATTCTAAATGTGTTGTGTAGAGTGTAGTTTTTTTCATAAGTTCATGCTTTAATTTAATTATGCTTCAAATAAGAATTACCCTGATCTTTAAAACACTTTATTTTTGGTTACCATTTTTGTTATTATCTTTTGGAATACTATTATCACAAAAGTCAGAACTTTCCACGGAATTTCATAAAAATAACAGGAAACAATTACGTGAAAAACTTCCAAATAATAGCGTTGCTATATATTTTTCTGCTCCTGTTCGTAATCGTGCTAATGATGTTGATTTTGAATATCATCAGGACCCTAATTTTTACTATTTGACAGGTTGGGAGGAGCCCCACGCAGTTTTGCTTGTTTACAATACTCCCCAAACCGATGAAGAAGGCACTTATAGTGAAAAGCTTTATGTGCGTGATCGAGATGCTAGAAATGAGATGTGGAATGGTCGTCAACTGGGTGTTTCAGGTGCATTAAAAATGGGATTTGAACGTGTTGTTAATAAAACAGAGTTTAGTAAACAGGCATTGGATTTTGATCGTTTTGACACAGTATTGATGTTTGATTTTGAAAATGATGTCCGAAATAGAGATAATGATACTAGTGATTTATATGATTTACAAAAACATTTTAAGAAACAGATTAATTATCCTGATGATTTTGATGCTGTTCGCTACAGATTATACCAGCAAATTAGAACTGTAAATAATGAAGAGGTTCCTAGTTTGAAAAGAAGAATTTATTATATGATTACCAGCGATAAAACTCTTGAGGATGATCCTGTAATTCAAGATTTTTTAAAAATAGATGAAAAGACTGTATTAACTGATTTAAAAACTCGTAGTGCCCATTTGTTGAAGGATTATAATTTTGACATTGACCAGTTGTCTTATATTATGGCTAGTTTAAGAGAAAAAAAATCGCCTGAGGAGATAATACTACTCAAAAAAGCAATTAGAATTTCTGCACAAGGTCAGATAGAAGTTATGAAAGCCATACACCCTGAAATGACAGAAAGAGAAGTACAAGGTATTCATCAGCTTGTTTTTAAGATTTATGGTGCTGCACATGAAGGGTATCCTTCTATTGTTGGTGCAGGTGATAACGCTTGCGTATTGCATTATGTTACGAACGATAAAACTGATTTAAAAAAACAACTTATTTTAATGGATTTGGGAGCAGAATATAGAGGCTATACTGCAGACGTAACTAGAACAATACCTGTGTCGGGAATTTTCTCTCCAGAACAACGAGCAATATATCAGATTGTGTTTGATGCTCAAACAGCTGGTATTAATGCTGCCATTAATGGAACAACTTTTAGAGCAGTTTCAGAAGCAACCAATGAAGTGGTTCAAAAAGGATTATTAGCTCTTGGACTTATTGAAAAAAAAGAAGAGTATAGACGATATTTACCACATGGAATTTCTCATCATATTGGCTTAGATGTTCATGATCCTGGGCTTTATGATAAATTATCCCCTTCAATGGTTATTACTGTAGAACCTGGTATTTATATTCCCGAGGGAAGTCCATGTGATCCTAAGTGGTGGAATATTGGGATCCGTATCGAAGATGATATTTTAATTACAGATACGACTCCTATTAATTTGTCATCTAATGCACCAAGAAGTTGGAATGATATTGAAGCTATGATGGCCAAGAAAAGTGCTTTAGATAATTTTGTCCTTCCTGAATTAAGTATTGATTAACGCTCGCTTAGATAGGCTTTCAACTGCTCATAAGTTTTAATAGGAATGCTATTGTTAGTTCGCTCTAGAATAGATTTTAATCTATTTGGAACCTCAATTGTTGTTTTTAATGTATCCTCAACAATGTCAGCAAACTTTATAGGGTGTGCAGTTTCAAAGAAGATCCCATAATACGATTCATCAGTATTTTTTAAAAAATCTTTCAGCCCTAGATACCCTACTGCTCCATGTGGATCAGCTATATAAGAAGAAATTTTATAAATTTCTTTCATAGCTTTTTTAGTTTGTGAATCGGAATAATGATAACCACTCAATACTTTTTTGATTTTAAAAATATCATTATTGAAAATCTTTTGAATACGAATAAAATTACTAGGGTCTCCAACATCCATAGCATTTGAAATCGTTGACTTTGATTTTTTAGGAGAATACGTTCCAGAATTTAAATAATTAGGAACTGTATCGTTAATATTTGTACTAGCAATTAAATGATCAATAGGGAGGCCCATTTGCTGTGCCACTAATCCAGCACAAATATTCCCAAAGTTTCCGCTTGGCACGGAAATCACAAGTTTTTTTTCTGGATAGGGTCTATTTTTATATGCAATAAAAAAATAGAACATTTGCGAAAGCCACCTTGCTATATTGATAGAATTTGCAGAAGTTAATTCTATTTCATTAATCAAATCAGAATCTATAAAAGCACTTTTTACCATATCTTGGCAATCGTCAAATGTGCCATCTACTTCAAGTGCGGTAATATTTTCTCCTAGGGTTGTAAGTTGTTTTTCCTGAATGGCACTGACTTTACCCTTGGGATAAAGAAGAACAACATTAATTCCTTCTACTTTATAGAACCCATCTGCAACTGCACCACCTGTATCTCCAGAAGTGGCTACTAGTATGGTTAAGTTTTTATTTGATTTAATTTCGTTAGCGTAGTTAAGACAACGAGCCATAAATCTTGCTCCAACATCTTTAAAAGCAAGAGTTGGTCCATGAAAAAGTTCTAAAGTTGCTATTTTATCATTTATTGAAACAATAGGGAAGTCAAATATTAGTGTATCTGCTATAATTTCTCTTAATCTATTTTTTGAGATTTCGTTTCCCACGAATGGATTTATAACTTCAAAAGCTATTTCATGATTTGAATAAGAGTTTATATTTTGGATGAATTTTTCTGAAAGTTTGGGAATTTTTTCAGGAAAATATAGACCTCTGTCTGGAGCTAAACCTTTTCTAACTGCATCTAAAAAAGAAACATTATGAGAATTATAATTTAAACTATGATATTTCATGATGAATTAATAATTTTAATTCCCTCTTCATTAATTTTAGAAATATATACTTCATATTCTATGTCTAAATCTTCAAATTGTGTTTTCATTGCATCTCCAACTTCTATAGCGGTTTTCATTCCTTTTGAAAGTGCATAAATAGATGGACCGGAACCAGAAATACCACTTCCAAGAGCCCCCGTATTAATTGCTGCTGCTTTAACTTCTTCAAATTTTGGTATGAGCATTGCACGAAAAGGTTCAATGATTTTATCTTTCATACTTCGTGAAAGAAGTTCGTAATCATTTGTGTAAAGTGCACTTACAAAAGCACCTAAATTACCCCATTGTTCAACTGCTTTTTCTAAGGGAACAGTTTGTTTTAAAATTGCTCTAGAGTGTATTGTTTTTAATTCAATTTTAGGATGAATTATTGTAGCAACTAAGTCGGGTGGACTCGGAAGTTTTATAACATCTAAAGATTTGTTGCTACGAACTAAAGTAAAGCCACCTAATAGAACTGGCGCTAGATTGTCTGCATGTTTTGCGCCACTTGCTAAAGCTTCTCCTGCCATTGCGAATTGAATAAGTTCTTTACGTGAGAAGGGTGCGCCTAATAGATGGTTTACTGCGAAAACTGCTCCGGCAGCACTAGCAGCACTACTACCAATACCACTTCCTGGTTTTATTTTTTTATCAATATCAATTCTAAAACCATAGGATGATTTAAAGGTTTTTAATAATGATAAAACAGCTACACTAGCAACATTTTTCAAAGGATCTGTTGGAAGTTCATGTCCAGTAACCGATCCTATTGTTACGCCAGGTGATTTTGTTTTTGTGACGCTCATAATATCCCCAACTGGTTCTAAACAAAAGCCTAGAACATCAAAACCACAGGAAACATTGGCAACACTGGCTGGTGCAAAAATTTTTATTTGATCCATCTGTTAACGTTTCCCAATTCTTATAATATCTCCAAAAATTCCAGCAGCAGTGACTTCAGCCCCTGCTCCAGCACCTTTTACTATTAAAGGTTGACTTTTATATCTATTTGTATAAAATAAAATAATATTATCACTGCCTTCTAGGTTATAAAAATCATGATTAGATTGAATTTCTTGAAGGCCTACACTTGCTTTTCCGTTTTCTAATTGTGCAACATACTTTAATCGTGCCCCTTTTTCATTTGCTTTAGCAAGAATAGCTTGAAAATATTTTTCATTTTTATTAATCATTTTGTAGAATGCTTCATTTGAGGTTGTATTAAGCACATCCTGAGGAAGGAAACTTTTATTTGAAATATCTTCGAGCTCAAGTGGAAAACCACTTTCGCGTGCTAAAATCAATATTTTTCTAGCCACGTCAATACCACTCAAGTCAATCTTAGGATCTGGCTCTGTATAACCTTCTTCTTGAGCTTTTTGAACAATATCTTTAAATAGTGTTTCACGAGTAAAATTATTAAAAACAAAATTTAAACTTCCAGATAGTATCGCTTGAATTTTTAAAATTTCATCCCCTGAGGCAATTAGATTATTTAAAGTATCAATAACAGGTAATCCTGCTCCTACATTAGTTTCGAATAAAAAGGGGGTCCCATATCTTCTAGCTGTTTTTTTAAGGTCATTATAATTTCTCAAAGAGCTTGCACAGGCAATCTTATTACATGTTACAACACCTATGTTATGAGCTAAGTATCGACCGTATTCATTTGCAATTTTTTCATTTGCAGTATTATCCACAAAAATGCTATTTCGTAAGTTGAGGGTTTTTATGTGGTTAAAAAAAACTTCTCTATCCGCATTAACAGAACTTTTATCTAATTGTTCCTTCCAGTTATCTAACTCTATGTGCTCGCTATTTAAAAGCATTTTCTTAGAATTAGAAAGCGCTATAACACGAATTTTCAAACTTAAGTGCTCCAATAAGTAAGTCTTTTGGTTGTTAATTTGTTCAATTAATTTTCCTCCAACATTCCCAACTCCTGTTATAAATAAATTTAGTTCTTTGGATTGTTCTTCAAAAAAACTCTCATGAATCGTATTTAGAGCTTTTTGAGTATTTTTTTCACTAATTATAATCGATATGTTCCTTTCAGATGCACCTTGAGCAATTGCTCTAATATTAATATTATTAGCTCCTAAGCTACTAAATAATTTTCCGCTAATTCCCTGATGGTCTTTCATTCGATCACCAACAACAGCAATATTTGTCATATTAGATTCTAAAACAGCGGGGGCTACTTTATTTAAAGAAATTTCAAAAGCAAAATGTTCATTAATAACTTTTTTTGCAATTTCAGCATGTTCAGAGCGAACACCCAAGCAAATAGAGTGTTCAGATGATGCTTGAGTAATCATGATAATATTGATTTGTTTTAATGATAAACATTCAAACAAACGTTTTGAAAATCCAGGAATACCAATCATTCCACTTCCTTCAAGGCTAATTAGTGCTACATTTTCAATGTGACTTACACCTTTGACTATTGATCCATTATGTTCTTTATTAGTTCCATTTGAATTAATAATAGTTCCGGATGCATTAGAATCAAAAGTATTTTTTATGAGTAAAGGTATTTTCTTTTCAATAATAGGCTGCAGGGTAGGAGGAAATATAACCTTTGCGCCAAAATGTGAAAGTTCCATGGCTTCTTGATAAGACAGCTTAGGAATGGGCTGCGCTTGTGCAACTAATTTAGGGTGAGCTGTAAACATTCCGCTTACATCTGTCCATATTTCTAACGAAGTTGCATCAATATAATTTGCAAGTAAAGCTGCGGTATAATCTGAACCGCCTCTCCCAAGAGTAGTTATATTACCGTCTTTGTCTGAAGCAATAAATCCAGGTACGAGAGTAACTTTAGAAGTGACTTTAGATAGAATTGACTTTGTTTGTGCTTTACTTTTAGAATGATTTACAACTTCTTTTTCGTTAACTTCACTAGTAAAGATTAGTTCACGGGCGTCTTTTAAACTCGAGCTAATCCCTCCATTTTTCAACACTTCATTTACAAGAACACTAGAGAGAACCTCACCGTAACTCATTGTTTTAGAATGGCTCTTTAAGGTAAGCTCTTTTAGATTAAAGATGGATTCTAAAATGGCTTCTAAATCGTTTAAATTTGATTTTAAAAAGCTAATGATTTCACTTTGCTTGGTAATGGAAATAAAAGATGTAATAATATCTAGGTGTCTTTCTTCAATCTTGGGCAAATGAATTTTATAATTATCATTTCCTTTACAAGCCATCTTTGCCATCTCATCCAGGAGATTGGTTATCCCACTTAGTGCAGAAACAACGACAATTATCTTTTGATCAGTTGAACTTTTTATAATATTAACTACTTGTTCTAAACTTTCAGAATTAGCAACCGAGGTACCGCCAAACTTTAAAACCTTCATATATTTTTAGTTAAAATCCAAATGTTAATAAACATTTAATTATTTAAACAATTGCAAAAATAGTCAAATGAATTCGCAACAAAGAATTTTAAAAATAAAAATAAAAATGATAAATAGTAGTTCACAAATAGCTATTTATTAAAGGATAATTTCAGGAAGGTGTTTCTATTTTTCGAGTAACCTCAAGCTTAAGAGCATCTTCTTTTTCATTTTTGTCAATAATTATTTGATCTTGTTCTTTAAGAGTATTATTTACAACATTTTCAGCTATCAAATCCTCTACATGCTTTTGAATTGCCCTGTTTAGAGGTCTGGCCCCAAATTTGCTGTCATATCCTTTTTCTGCAATAAAATCTTTAGCTGAATCAGTTATTGAAATTTCATAACTTAATTTTTGGACACGCTCAATAAGCTTCACGAGTTCAATATCTACAATTAAACGAATATCTTTTGGCTCTAGGGCATTGAAAATAACAATATCATCAATTCTGTTTAAGAATTCTGGTGAAAAGGTTTTTTTCAATTCTTTTTGAATAACTCCTTTTTCGATTTCTGAAGATTGTGCTTTTTGTGAAGCGGTTTCAAATCCTAATCCAGAACCAAAATCTTTTACCTGACGAGCTCCAATATTAGAGGTCATTATAATAATGGTATTTTGGAAATCAACTTTTCTTCCCAGACTGTCAGTTAAAAAGCCATCATCTAGTACTTGAAGTAACATATTAAAAATATCTGGATGTGCTTTTTCAACTTCATCCAAAAGTATCACAGAATAGGGTCTACGTCTCACTTTCTCACTTAATTGTCCTCCCTCTTCATATCCCACATATCCAGGGGGTGCTCCAACTAGACGTGAAACAGCAAATTTTTCCATATATTCACTCATATCTATTCGAATCAAATTTTCTTCAGACTCAAATATTTCTGAGGCAAGTATTTTGGCTAATTGTGTTTTGCCAACCCCCGTTTGACCTAAGAATATAAAAGATCCAATGGGCTTATCCGGGGCTTTAAGTCCAGCACGATTTCGTTGAATAGCCTTTACCACTTTTTCAATAGCATCTTTTTGACCAATTAGTTTTTTGCCAATTAACCCAGAGAGTTTTGAAAGTTTATTTTTTTCAGACTTTACGATTTTGTTAACAGGAACATTAGTCATCATAGAAACAACATCTGCGATATTGTCTTCGTTTACTGTTACTCTATTAAGCTTAGAATCTTCTTGCCAGCGTTCTTGTGCTTCAATTAATGAGCGTTCTACTCGTTTTTCATCATCTCTTAGTTTTGCAGCCTCTTCATATTTTTGTTTTTTTACAACGGTATTTTTCGATTCTCTTACCTCTTCAAGTTGCTTTTCAAGATCAATAATTTCTTTAGGTACACTCATGTTCTTGATATTAACTCGCGAGCCAGCTTCATCGAGAGCATCAATGGCTTTATCAGGCAAGAAACGATCCGACATATAACGACTGGTAAGATCTACACAAGCTTTTAATGATTCGTGTGTATAATTTACGTTGTGATGAATTTCATACTGTTCTTTAATATTTTCAAGTATTTCAAGGGTTTCTTCCGGGGAAGTTTCTTCAACCAGAACTTTTTGAAAACGCCTTTCTAAAGCACCGTCTTTTTCAATGTGTTGGCGGTACTCATCTAGGGTTGTTGCACCAATACATTGAATTTCTCCTCGTGCTAGTGCAGGTTTAAACATGTTGGAAGCATCCAAACTTCCCGTAGCGCCTCCCGCTCCAACAATGGTATGTATTTCATCAATAAATAAAATGATATTTTCATTTTTTTCAAGCTCATTCATAACTGCTTTCATGCGTTCTTCAAACTGACCACGGTACTTTGTGCCAGCGACTAGACTCGCAAGGTCCAATGTTACTACTCGTTTATTGTAAAGAACCCTTGATACTCTTTTTTGAATTATACGCAGAGCAAGCCCTTCTGCAATAGCAGATTTACCTACCCCTGGTTCTCCAATTAAAAGCGGATTGTTTTTCTTTCTCCTGCTTAATATTTGAGAAACTCGTTCAATTTCTTTTTCCCTACCAACAACAGGATCTAATTTATCTTGTTCAGCCAATACGGTAATGTCACGACCAAAGTTGTCTAGAACAGGTGTTTTAGATTTCTTTTGATTTTTACGGTCAGAAGTAGGAGTAAATAAATTTTCTTTATCATCTCCTTCATTACTTTTTTCATCAGGAAAAGATGTAGCCTCAATGTCTTGATAATTATCTGAATCATTTGCCATCATAAGCTTGAACTGTTCTTTTACAACATCATAATCCACATTTAATTTTGTCAATAACTTTGTTGTTGGATCATTTTCATTTCTAAGAATACAAAGCAATAAATGCACAGTATTAATTAATTCACTTTGAAAAAGCTTAGCCTCTAAAAAAGTTGTTTTTAGAGCTCGCTCAGCCTGTCTCGTTAAATGAAGATTTTTTTTATCATTAAGTAGTTGGGCATCATTAAGTGCAGCAGGATTTAGTATTTCAACTTTACGTCTTAATTCCTCTAGGTTAACTTCAATAGCGTTAAAAATGTCAATTGCTTTTCCTCCACCATCTCTTAAAATCCCAAGCATTAAATGTTCGGTACCAATAAAACTGTGGCCCAATCGAAGTGCTTCTTCTTTACTGAACGCAATTACATCTTTTACACGGGGTGAAAAATTATCATCCATAACTATATATTTTTTTAAACCTACTTCAAAAAGCGGACCAATGTTTAATGCTCTATGCTAATAGACAAAAAATTATTAAGACTTCAAAAGTCTAGCGTTAAATATTTATCAAAAAAAGGGGTAAATTTAATGTTGATAATTTTAATAATTATCAGGCTATAATATGCTGAATTTTGTATTGTGTTTCCTTATTTTAGCGTTAATGTAAATATGTTATATGAGCGAAATAGATAAGATTATTCCTATCAATATTGAGGATGAAATGAAGTCGGCTTACATTGATTATTCAATGTCTGTCATAGTGTCACGCGCCTTACCTGATGTTAGAGACGGTTTAAAACCCGTTCATCGTCGTGTTCTTTTTGGAATGCATGAACTGGGTATTCGCTCCAATACAGCATATAAAAAATCTGCACGAATTGTTGGAGAAGTTTTAGGTAAGTATCACCCCCATGGTGATAGCTCTGTTTATGATACTATGGTGCGTATGGCACAAGAGTGGAGTTTACGATATTTATTGGTTGACGGGCAAGGTAATTTCGGGTCTGTAGATGGTGATAGTCCAGCTGCGATGAGATATACAGAGGCACGTATGCGTAAAATTTCTGAAGATTTAATGGCAGATATCGACAAGGAAACAGTTGATCTACAATTGAATTTTGATGATACTTTAAAAGAACCAACTGTTTTACCTACACGTGTCCCTAATTTATTGATAAATGGAACTTCTGGAATTGCCGTTGGAATGGCTACCAACATGCCACCCCATAATTTGACAGAGGTAATAGATGGAACCATTCAATTTATTGATGATAATGACATCACGATTGAACAGTTAATACAAACAATTAAAGCTCCTGATTTTCCTACGGGAGGAACTATATACGGTTATGAAGGGGTTCGGGAGGCTTTTCTAACCGGAAGGGGACGAGTAGTTATTAGAGCTAAAGCTAATATTGAAGAGGTTAAGGGACGCGAATGCATTATTGTTACCGAAATCCCATATCAAGTTAACAAAGCTGAAATGATACGTAAGACCGCAGAGATGGTCAATGACAAAAAAATCGAAGGTATTAGTTCCATTCGCGATGAATCAGATAGAAATGGCATGCGTGTGGTTTATATCCTAAAGCGGGATGCCATTCCTAACATTGTTTTAAATAAACTTTATAAATATACTGCCCTACAATCTTCTTTTAGTGTTAATAATATTGCCCTGGTTAAAGGTCGTCCTCAGTTGTTGAATCTTAAAGAAATGATTCTTCATTTTGTTGAGCACCGACATGATGTGGTTGTAAGAAGAACTAAATTCGAACTTCGAAAAGCAGAAGAACGTGCTCATATTTTAGAAGGATTAATAATTGCTTCAGACAATATTGATGAAGTAATTTCCATTATTAGAGCATCTGATAGTCCAGATTTAGCTCGTGAAAACTTAATTAAACGTTTTGAGCTTACTGAAATTCAGGCCAAAGCCATTGTTGAAATGCGTTTAAGACAACTTACTGGTCTTGAACAAAATAAACTTCGTTCAGAATTCGATACTTTATTAACTACTATTTCAGATTTAAAGGACATTTTAGATAAAAAAGACCGAAGAATGGTCATCATTAAAGATGAGCTGCTTGAGATAAAAGAAAAATATGGAGATGAGCGACGCTCAATAATAGAGTATGCTGGAGGAGAATTTAGTATGGAAGATATGATTCCAGACGATAATGTAGTCATAACTATTTCTCATGCAGGATACATCAAAAGAACTCCTTTAACGGAGTATAAGACACAAAATAGAGGAGGGGTTGGTCAAAAAGCATCAACAACCCGAGATGAAGACTTCCTTCAAGATTTATTTGTTGGAACCAATCACCAGTATATGTTGTTTTTCACCCAAAAGGGGAAATGTTTTTGGATGCGTGTCTATGAAATACCTGAAGGTTCTAAAACAGCCAAGGGACGTGCCATTCAGAATTTGATTAATATTGAACAAGATGATAAAGTTCAGGCTTTTATTTGCACTCAGGATTTAAAGGATGAAGATTACATAAATAATCATTATGTAATAATGGCCACTAAGAAAGGACAAGTGAAAAAAACTTCTTTAGAACAATATTCACGTCCTCGAGCAAATGGAATAAACGCTATTACCATTAAAGATGATGATGAACTTCTAGAGGCTAAATTAACTAACGGTAATAGTCAGGTCATGTTGGCTGTTAAATCAGGAAAAGCTATTCGTTTTGAAGAAAGCAAAACACGCCCAATGGGTCGAGGTGCTTCAGGAGTTCGTGGAATTACTTTAGCAGATGAAAAAGATGAAGTGGTAGGAATGATTGCCGTTAATGACATGGAGGCAAATATTTTAGTAGTCTCAGAAAATGGCTACGGAAAACGATCAAGTCTTGAAGATTATCGAATTACAAACCGAGGTGGAAAAGGAGTAAAAACAATTTCCATTACCGACAAAACAGGAAAGTTAGTTTCTATTAAAACTGTTACGGATATTGATGACCTTATGATCATTAATAAATCAGGGATCGCAATACGAATGGAGGTAGCTAGCCTCAGAGTAATGGGGAGAGCAACACAAGGAGTACGTTTAATTAACTTAAAAGGGAATGATACTATTGCAGCAGTTGCAAAAGTAATGAAAGATGATGATCCTATTAAAGAAGTTCTTAATACTGAAACTGATGATGGCACTATTATTGAATAATATTTTTAAACAATTATAACTATACAATGAAAAAATACATAATCTTAATTTTTATTTTATTTGTCACTTTTTCTTTTGGACAGAAAAAGGAGATTAAAAAAGCAACTAAATTATTTAATGCTGGAGATGTTCAAGGAGCAACAGATTTATTGGAGTCTAGTGCTTCTTTATTTGATGCTTCAGACCCTAAAACCTTAAATAAGAAGACTTATTTAGAAGCACAAATTAATCAGAAAAACAAAAATTTTTCTGCTGCTTTTGAAAAATTTTCTGCCTTTAAAGCTGCTAACGGGATTAATGCTAATTATGACAATCAATTGCAGATATTAACTTCAGATATCGTTAATAGCGCTATTGAAGATAATGCTGAAAAACGTTTCAGTGAAGCAGCGGTTAAATTATATCTAGCATATCAAATAAATCCTGAAGTTAACAAGGACTATTTGTATTATGCAGCTTCTAGTGCTGTTAATGCAACTGAATTTGAAATCGCTTTATCATACTATTTAAAGTTAAAAGAAATCAATTATGACGGAATTACAAAACAATATATAGCTAAATCCGTTGCAACAGGAGAAGATGTAGAGCTTAGTGAATCTGAATTTGACCTTTTTAAAAAAACAAAAGAATATTCAGATTTTAGAGAAGAAAATACTGAATCAAAGCTTCCTGAAATTATAAAAAATATTGCTTTAATTTATGTTCAGTTAGGAGATAATGAAAAAGCAATGTCAGCTGTTCAAGAGGCAAGAAAAGATGATCCAAAAGATTTAAACCTTATTTTGTCAGAAGCAAACCTTTACCTTGGTTTAAATCAAAATGAACGTTTTGAGGGTCTAATGAAACAAGCTATTGAACAAGATCCAAATAATGCAACTCTTTATTATAATATTGGTGTGGTAAATGCAAAAGCTGGTAACGTAGTAAGCGCAAGGGAATATTATGAAAAAGCAATTGAACTTGATGAAAATTTTGATTCAAGTTATTTAAATTTAGTTTCCCTTATTTTAGAAGCTGAAAGTCCAATTAGAGAAGAGATGGAAGGATTAGGGCGAAGCTCTGCAGATAATAAACGTTACAATCTTTTAACAAAAAAACTTGACGATCTTTATAAAGAATGTGTTCCTATATTGGAAAAACTTATATCAATAAGTCCAAAAAATGATGGTGCTATTAATACTTTAATGAATATTTATGGGACTTTAGGAAATACTGAAGGATACATGAATATGAAAAAATTATTAGAATAACTATTAATTTTACTACATCATGTAAAAACCCTCTTTGTGAGGGTTTTTTTATATTACTTTTTTAATTATTCTTAGTTTGTGAGAGTGTTGTTTAGTCTCAAGATTATAGATGCCAGTTTGATCTACATGGTCAATTCTAACATTGCCATGTGCATGTAAAATATGATGATTTTGAAGAAGTAATCCAACATGTATTATATTTCCTTCATCATCATCAAAAAATGCAAGGTCACCAGGCTCACTTTCATCAATAAAGCTAAGAGTTTCACCAAGTAATGACTGCTGTGAAGCATCTCTTGGGATATTATAGCCATTAATTCTATAGGTCATTTGGGTAAGTCCAGAGCAATCAATCCCCATAGGAGTTTTTCCACCCCATAAATATGGAGTGTTTAAATACAAAGAAGCTATTTTAAGTAAGTTACTTTTTTCTTTTTCGCCAGTAGTTTGAGATCCTTCGTACGTATGTTTTAAAAGTGAACTGGCCTTAACATTACTTCCTAATACCAAAGCTATTAATTCATTGTTCTGGGTTTCCAAATAATCAATAAGTTGTGTTGCATAACTTGGGGTTTCTACTCCCACTTTTTTTGCAATGGACTCTTCGATTGTATGGCTTTGTTTATTGTCAATCCATCCGGTATAGGAATCTAAAAGGGTAGTGATTTGAAGCCACTCTTTTTTAGTTCCAATAATCTTAAAACAATCACCATAGAGAAGTTGTGAGACCATTTCACTCCGGTGGTTATTTTCTTTTCGCATCGGAACGATACTTAAATGACAAATGCCGTATTCCAAAATATTATTTTTTAACAAAAACTAGTTACACATTTTAGTCAATCACAAAAATAAGGATTTTAAGTCCTTAAAACATTGAACTGCAATCAAAATAGCCAACTTCACAATTAGATTGTGTAGTTTTGAAAACAAATAGTAGCAGTGAAGTCCTTTTGGAAATATATAATATCGCAACAAAACTTAATATATAAGTCTTTACTTATATTCTCTAGTTCAATTCTGATTCTATATCTTTTTCCTTTAGGTGGTCAATTTAAATATGAGTTTCAAAAAGGTAGGGCTTGGCAGTATCCGACCTATTACGCCCCTTTTGAGTTTTCTATATTAAAGTCAGAAGAAGAAATAAAAAAAGATAGGGAGGAAGTTTTAAGATCATTAAAACCTTATTTGAGAAGTGACCTTAATATTAAGGGAGCTGTTCAAAGTAGATATTCAGAACAATTTATCCGATTTTTCTATGATATTGAAAATCCTGTTGTTTCTGATAGTCTTTATCATTTTGGTGAAGCTGTTTTGAATAGAATATATGAATATGGAGTTTTACCACCAAATTATATTCACCAGGGGAATACCTCAATATTTCTTATTCAAGATAATATTGAAACTTCCCTTACTGTCGATCAATTATTTAAGTCTGATACTCTTTTTGAAAAATTAGCGTTGTGGCTTTCTGGTTCAGAATATTTCATTTACAAAGAAATATTTAACAATCTCTTTTTTGAGTTAATAACTCCTAATGTTTTCCCTGATAAAACGTTTGGAAAAAATGCAGAAAAAGAAGCATTAAAGAACCTATCCTTATCCAGAGGTATAATTTCTATGGGTGAATTAATTATTGCTGAAGGAGAGGCAATAGATGACAAAAATTTTGAAGTTTTAAGCTCCCTTAGAAAAGAATTTTCATCACAAAAAAATGATGATCAAAATTCAATATGGGTATTGGGAGGCTATTCTATTTTAATTTTATTAACTTTTTCCTTACTTCTTGTATTTTTAGATAAGTATCGTCCCTCAATTTTTGTAAACAATAGAAAGTTAACGTTTATCTTTTTCAATATAGTTTTTGTTATTGTGGCAACTACTTTAATTATAAGATATGATACGGCTTATATTTTTGCAATGCCTCTGTGTATACTTCCTTTAATTATTAAAGCTTTTTTTGATGCGCGCTTAGGACTTTTTACCCATGTACTTACGGTATTATTAATAGGTTTTTTAGTGCCTAATAGCTTTGAATTTGTATTTCTTCAAATCCTTGCTGGAATAATTACCATTCAAACAGTCACAAGACTTTACAAGCGTGCCAATTTGTTTATTTCTGTTGGTCAAATTGTATTGGTTTATTTGATAGGTTATGTTGCATTTACCACTATACAAGAGGGTACTTTATTAAAAATTGACTTTGGAATCCTAGCTTTATTTTTATTGAACGGTTTATTAATGCTTTTCGTTCAACCCTTAATTTATATTTACGAAAAAATATTCGGCTTAGTTTCAGATGTGTCGCTCTTAGAACTTTCGGACACTAATTCTAGATTGCTAAAAGAACTTTCAGACAAGGCACCAGGCACTTTTAATCATTCTCTACAAGTTGCTAACTTGGCAGAAGCTGCAGCTAATGAAATTGGAGCTAATACACTTTTAGTTCGTGTGGGTGCGCTATATCACGATATTGGTAAATTAAATAACCCTATATATTATTCTGAAAATCAAATTGGGATGGTTTCTCCTCATGATGAATTATCCCCCAAACAGAGTGCTAAGATTATTATTGATCATGTATTAGATGGAATTATTATAGCCCAAAAAAATAATATCCCAGACCGAGTAATCGATTTTATAAGAACTCACCATGGTACCTCTTTGGTATATTTTTTTTATAAAAAACAAGAGGAATTGGATGGCGAAAACATCAATGTAAAAGATTTTCAATATCATGGTCCAAAGCCTTTTTCAAAAGAAACGGTAATTTTAATGATGGCAGATTCTGTAGAAGCTGCCTCTAAAAGCTTAAAAAGTCCTGATGTTAATCAATTGCAAGAGTTTATTGAGAAAATAATTGATGGTAAAATGAAGGAACAACAATTTAATGCCTCTAATATTACTTTATCCGAAATAGAAAAAGTTAAAAAAGTCTTATTCAAAAAATTAATTAATGTTTATCAGCTTAGGGTAGAATACCCTGAATAATTATAATAAAAAAGATTGTTTTGTTATTAGGGAACACTTACTTTTGCATTCCATTATTAGGAGAGGTGCCAGAGTGGTAATGGAGCAGATTGCTAATCTGTCGACGGGTAACTGTCGCCAGGGTTCGAGTCCCTGTCTCTCCGCTGTATAGTCCTGAAAACCCAGTGTTTTCGGGACTTCTTTTTTTCAGTTGCCTGCAGAGTTGCCTTTTCTATTTCTGACACCACTGATTTTCACTCTTCAAATTTAGCTGTTTTTTTATTGAGTATCTTTGAGTATTCAAATAAAATTCATTCCAATTCCAAGTATTAAATAACCAGCGAGGGCATGGACCACCTTAATCTATGCTATTGCATAAACTTAAGAGAATGAATTTATCAAAAGATTACGCAGGCTTTATCCAGCAATTACAATGGAACTATTTCGTCACATGTAGAACTCCTTACAGGATTCACACCATGACGGCAAGGAACTGGCTTACAAAGCTTCTAAATCACTCAAATAAAGTAGAACAGGCATTCTTTGTATCAGAGAGAGACAAGGGAGATTATAACAACCTACACGTTCATATGCTTATTGGCACTAATACAGACATGACCTACCAGGAAGTGAAGTATGGAATGGGTAATGTATCAGTAGGAGATTACCAACCAATCTATGATAGTGAAGCAGTATGCAAGTATGTAACCAAGCATATAGGGAAAGATGTTGACTATGACATTGTATTTAAAAGCTAACCAAATAAATATAAAAAAATGAAAAAAGAAGATGATTTATTATCGCAATTGAGAATGGAAGAATTAGAGAAGTATAACGTTTCATTTAACCACGAAACAGCATATACTCTCAGAATATATTCAAAATTAAAGTCAATTATTGAGGATACATTGGATATACAGCATTATTATGATTTTCACAGAGAAGGAGACATGAAAAACAACTTAACTATAGAAGTATATCATCTTTGTGAAGCACTTGAATTAGCAAAAAGAGAATTAATTGATTTTGCTATTGAAAATGGGTATAATGGATTAATAAAACCCAAAAAATTCTAAGGCATTCTTAATCCAAACTCAGGGGCATGGGTTTGAGAAAACGGTTTTTCTATTGAAACACAGGAATGAGATTTGATATGTAACCCATTCTCTATATCTTAGGAGTATTATTAATCATAAATCAATTAAAATGAAAAAAATAATTCTTTTTTTATTCATAACTGGAATCACCTTTTCTTTTGCTCAAGATGAAAACAGAAATGTGTATGAAGTAACCTATCTAAAAGCTAAAGCAGGATTTGATCAAGAATTTGAGTCTTCTGTTAAAAACCATATAAAATCATTTTACAAAGATGAAAACAAAGCATATTTAAGAAAAGTTACTCAAGGATATAGATCAGGTGAATATTTATGGATAAATGGTCCTATGAAAATGAGTTTTATGGATCAAAAAAATAAAAGACGTGAAGATGACTGGAATAAGAATATCTTATCTAAAGCAGAATTAAAGGACTCTAACCTTTACAGAAACCATCCAGAGTATAGCTCTATGTCAAAAAGTGAATCTGGTTCAGGGGAAGTAGTTTTTGTCAGAGGATTTAAACAACAAAATTCGAAGACAACTTTTGATATCTTGAAAAGATTGAAAAAGATTTCAGATATGACTGAGGGATGCAATCCATACAACATTGTAACTCCCATCGCTAAATCTAAAGGTGAACCAGATTTTTACATTGTAAGACATCTTTCATCAATGGGAGAGTTTGATGAAGATGATTTATTTGATAACAAGATTTGTAATGTTGGAGAAATATTTCAAAAAGAATTGAGTAAAGAAGAAAGAGATAACTTTATGCAAATGTGGGGAGATAATTTTGAAGTAGTTTACAGTCAATTTAGAACAAGAGTTAAATAAAATTACATAACCCTCCCAAGTGGAGGGTTTTTTATATCCTCTTCATTAAGTTCAGGAAGAAAAACACGGAGTAGAGTTAGAATTTTTTATATTAGCAGCTTATTAACCATAAATCAATTAAAATGAAAATTTTTATTACAACATTATTATTAATGTGTATTTCCGTTTCTTTTTCACAAGAATACTATATGCACGATTACAGGATGATTCCTGACAACCAAATTCAAAATCATATAGATAATGAAAAACATTTTTGGAGTAAAGTTGCTCAAACATTAATAAAGGAAGGAAAACTGACAGGATGGGCGATGCTCCAGAGACAAGGAGGTTCTTCTAATGAACCGAATTTTTACTTTTATATAGGAATAGGAGATAAATCAAATTTAGAAAATTTAGGAGCTACATTTAATTATGGAGCTGAAAAGATATATAACTCTATGGGAAAAGATGCAGCTACTTTGGTAAAGAGGTCAATAAATATTAATCCTCATTCAGTTTATAATGTTATTCTTCAAAGTACAAATAGAGAAGCTAAGAAAAACTCAAATGGATATAATTTCCTTAAGATTAATTATTCAAACGTAATGGGCGACATAGCAGAATTCGATAATCTTCAGAAAAATGTTT
>Ga0209601_1001093_pt1 | contig 19720 bp, 25 predicted proteins | sample COGITO_mtgs_1104_4_FD_184796 | JGI IMG/M metagenome (GOLD analysis project Ga0209601, IMG submission 184796) | Pelagic marine microbial communities from North Sea - COGITO_mtgs_110426 (SPAdes) (version 2) | ecosystem: Environmental > Aquatic > Marine > Epipelagic ...
TTTTTGAATTGAAGACTAACATTACCCCCTAATTCAAATCGGTAAGCTGCTCCATCTTTAGTTTTTTCACCTGTAACCTCGTCAAATTCAGCAGCGTCAACTCCAAAAGCTCCAGCATTAGCAAGTGCGGTATTAGTAACAAAAGTGAATTTTCCAGCAACAGGTGAAATGTTAGCTGTGAAATACTCATTTGGCGTATAATCCATACCAATACCAAACGTTAGATAACCCGGAGCCATCCAAGTAGAAATGATATTGGAATCATCTGGAAGCTCAAACCCATCCATAAACTGTGTTCTAAAATTTACAAATGCTGCATAAGACCAAGGACCCTTTGCGTCTCTACTAACCTTAGAGTTAAACTCCAATCTATCATCAGTTTTTTGCCAGGGAATATCTCCTTGTGCCAATCCACCATAACTAAGTGCAATATCATTTTTCCACTTCCAAAGGCCTTTTTTATAATTAGCCGAATACTTCAACAAAGCATTTCCAGAGTACGAGTTTTGTCCCCCGGCAGCCCAATTGATAAGTGCTGTTTGAGAAAGTGAAAGATTAAACAAACCTTCTCTTGTCCACGGACTTGTTTCCTCAGCTGGTTCAGCAGCCGGAGCTGCTGCTGCAGGTGCAGTTTCATCTTGCGCATTCATTGTTAATACAAATGAAATAGAAGCAAGTGCGATTATTAATTTTTTCATGTTTCTAACTTGAATTTATGAGTTATGAACATGAACATCCATTTGCGGAAATGGAATATTAAGTCCTTCTTGCCCAAAGTTTTTATATATTTTCTCGTTCATATCGAAGTAAACGCCCCAATAATCTGCTGCATTTACCCAAGCTCTTACGGTAAGGTTAACCGAACTATCTGCTAAGGTGTGTAAAGCGATAAAATGCGCTGGGTCCTTAAGTATTCTAGCATCCTCACTAATAAATTTTTCCATTACCGATTTCGCTTTATCGTAATCATCTCCATAACCTATACCCACTGTCCAATCAACTCTCCGAGTTGGCTCGGTAGAATAGTTTACCATTGATCCAGAGGCTAATCCACCATTTGGGATAATGATTGTTTTGTTATCTGGAGTGTTCATAATAGTATTAAAAATTCCAATTTCTTTAACACCACCTGTATAACCCTGAGCTTCTAATACATCACCAACTTTAAAGGGTTTGAAAATTAATATCATAACAGTTCCTGCAAAATTACTGAGTGTGCCAGATAACGCCATACCAACAGCTAATCCAGCAGCACCTAGAATAGCAATAAAGGAAGTCATTTCTATTCCTAAAACACTTAAGGCGCTAATTACGATTAACGCTTTTAGCATTGAATTAATAATGCCGAGTAAAAAAGGTCGAAGAGAAGCATCTATATCTCTTTTTTCAAACCCTTTTTTCACCATTTTCATAACACTTCCAATCAGCCAGAAGCCAATTACAAGCACGGCAACACATGCCACGATCTTTGTTCCAAATTGGATAGCCATTTGATAAATGGTGTCCGTATAATTAGATAAATTTAAGTCCAAATCTTCTCTTTTTAATTTTTTGCAAAACTATGTATTTAAATATGCTCGCATAGCTTTAAATTCTGCCTTTCAGCGAATATAAAATACATTTCATAGTTTAGTTAAGTACTCATCAATTACCTGATAATAAGCTGAATGCTCAATTTTCAAGACTTTAGCTGCGATGTCTTCGGGTAAATCGCTGTCAGCAAGGTCAATTTCCTTTTGAAATAGAATTTTTCCTTTATCGTACTCCTCATTAACGAGATGAATAGTAGGCCCACTAACCTTATCACCATTTTCTTTTACTGCTCTGTGTACATTTATTCCAAACATCCCTTTTCCTCCGTATTTTGGTAAAAGCGAAGGGTGTATGTTTAAAACTCTATTTGGGAAAGCTTGAATTAATTCAATTGGAATCTTTTTTAAGTATCCAGCCAATACAATTGCGAAAATGTTGTTTTCCTCAAGTAGCTCTACTGTTTTCAATGGATCAGAAATTTGATCCTTAGAAAGATAATAATACGGTACATTAAAGTCTTCGGCATATTTAAAAACGCCGGCATATTTTTTATTACTAACCACTAAACCTACTTGAATAAGCGGGTGCGATTTAAAATGCTCCATGATTTTTTGAGCATTACTTCCTCCACCCGAAGCAAAAATTGCAATCCTTTTCATAGAATGAAATAGTGTTTACTTTAGTTGCAAAAATGCAACATTCAGAATCTTTTATTCCACTCGAACATAAAGAATTAAGCAAAGAACAATCTGAAGCAGCTACCTCTGATTTTTATAAGCTATGCGACAGTAGAAGGTCAGTTCGTACCTTTTCTGAAAAAGAAGTTCCCCAACATATAATTGAGACTATTATTAAAACTGCTGGCACCGCACCAAGTGGCGCGCACAAACAGCCTTGGCATTTTTGCGCCGTGCAAAGTGCTGAAATAAAATCAAAAATTAGAAAAGCAGCAGAAAAAGAGGAATACGAAAATTACCATGGAAGAATGAGCGATGCTTGGTTAGAGGATCTAAAGAAATTTGGCACCAACCATATCAAGCCATTTTTAGAGATTGCCCCGTGGTTAATTATTGTTTTTAAAGAAGTGTACGAACAAACAGAGGAGGGAAAGTCAACCAATTATTACGTAAATGAATCCGTTGGTATTGCTACTGGTATGTTGCTTAACGCTATTACTTGTGCAGGTTTGGTATCGTTAACCCATACACCAAGCCCTATGAATTTTCTAGCAGATGTTCTTAATAGACCAAAAAACGAGCGTGCCTATCTGCTAATACCTGTCGGTTACCCAGAAAAAAACACCGTAGTACCCGACATTAAGCGTAAAGACTTGTTAGAAATTATGACGGTCTATTGATTTTTGTGACCATTGTTACCGAGCTTCACCTACTTTAATTTGTACAATTGCATTAAATAAAACACATTATGAAAACTCTATTTACCTTAATGTTAAGCGGATTGTTTTTTATCGCTTGCGGCAATAACTCAAACAATTCAGAACAAGATCAAAAACGAATTAATGATGTTGAAACTGAACAAATGAAACAACTCATATCTGAGCAACCGGGAGCGCTATTAGATGTAAGAACAGCTGGTGAAGTTGCAGAAGGGTACATTGCTGGCGCTCAAAATATTGATATTACTCAACCAAATTTTTTGGAAAAAGTAAAATCACTGGATAAAGATAAGCCGGTATATGTGTATTGCAAAATGGGTGGTAGAAGTGCAAATGCTTCTGAAAAGTTGGCAAAAGCGGGATTTACAAAAGTCTATAACCTTATGGGTGGTTTTGAAGGCTGGAAATCTGCTGGTTATCCAGTTGAAAAGTAATGAATAGGCTTTTAATCCTATTAATTGGAGTCTTACTTATTAGTTGCGGTAATAACAACGAAATTGAAGTACCGGGGCTTTCAAAAACGGAAAGAATAGCTGTGGCAGAGTTCGGTCAATCCATGGTAAAAATTGGTTTTTCGGCCCTTTCAAGTGAACTCAAAGCTCAAATTTCTTCTAAAGGAATGGACAGTGCAATTTATGCCTGTCAACTCAAAGCGAATCCAATAATTGACTCTGTAGCTAAAGCCAGTAGCACAAGTATTCAGCGCATTACTTTAAAAACAAGAAACCCTCTTAACAAACCAAACAAGGAAGAGAAACAGCTCTTGAAGCTTATGCAAAGAGCAAAAAAGGCAAATGAAAAATTGAATCCGATTACTTTTTTAATCGATAGTAATACCATCGCCTATTATCATCCAATAACTATTGGGCCTATGTGTTTGAATTGTCATGGTGAACCGGGTGTTTCTATGCAAGCAAGCACCTACGAAACCATACTAAGTGCATACCCAATGGATAAAGCAATTAATTACAAATTGGACGACTTGCGAGGTCTTTGGGCTGTTAAGTTTGATAAATCCGCACTCGACTAATTATGGCGTCTTTCGAAGAAATAATAAACGGCGATAAACCAGTTTTAATTGACTTCCACGCTGATTGGTGTGGCCCTTGCAAAATACTCAGTCCAATTATTCAAGAAGTGGCGAAAGAGCTCAATGGGAAGGTACGAGTGATAAAAATTGACGTAGATAAAAACCCAGCCGTTTCAAGCAAATTTCAGATTCGTGGTGTTCCTACTATGATTTTATTTAAAGACGGAAAATCAGTTTGGAGGCAGTCTGGGGTTTTGCAGAAAGGGGAGATAATTGATTCCTTAACCAAAGTAATTTCTACGCCCTAAGTATCGCTATTTTAAGCAGAAAAACAGGAAACGAAAACAACTATTGAAGCAACTAGAAAGACTATATTTACATTGATTTTCATGCTCACAATATTATATAAATGAACCGATTAGCTTATGATTTGTAGTATAAGCTGAAAGATTGGCTAATTCGTATATTTGCTCAAGAATACACTATACTATGGAAATTAAACCAGGTCCGTTGCTAAGTCAGATTAACTCTCCTGACGACTTAAAGAAATTCAAAGAGGAAGATCTTCCTCAAATTGCTTTTGAACTAAGAGATTATATTATTGACCTAGTGTCAAAAAAAGGCGGCCACTTTGGTGCTAGCCTTGGTGTTGTTGAGCTAACGGTTGCATTGCACTATGTGTTCAATACTCCGAAAGATCAGTTGGTGTGGGATGTTGGCCATCAGGCTTATGGCCACAAAATTCTTACTGGCCGTAGAGATACTTTTCACACGAATAGAATTTATAAAGGGTTAAGTGGCTTTCCGAAAAGAAAAGAAAGCCCTTACGATGCAATGGGTGTTGGACACTCAAGTACATCGATTTCTGCAGCTTTGGGAATGGCGGTTGCTAACAAACACAAAGGAGAATTAGATACGCAACACATTGCCGTGATAGGTGATGGTGCTATGACTGCAGGTTTAGCTTTTGAAGGGTTGAATCACGGAGGAGTTGCTAACACTAATATGATTGTTATTCTAAACGACAATTGCATGTCAATCGACCCAAATGTTGGCGCATTAAAAGAATACCTTACCGATATAAGCACCTCTCATACATACAATAAGGTAAAAGATGAGGTTTGGAACTTATTGGGTAAAATTTCAAAGTTTGGGCCAAATGCTCAAGAAATTGCTGCCCGAGTTGAAAATGCTGTAAAGCACTCCTTATTAAAAAACTCCAACTACTTTGAGTCCTTACAATGGCGCTATTTTGGGCCTATTGATGGTCACGATACAATCCGTGTAAAAAAGGTTTTAGAAGACCTGAAAGATATACCTGGACCAAAAATTTTGCATTGTCTAACAACAAAAGGTAAAGGATATGTGCCAGCAGAAGAGGGAAGCCCAACAACATGGCACGCGCCAGGATTATTCAATAAAGAAACTGGCGAAATTGTAAAAGTGGTTCCTAAAAACCCACAGCCACCTAAGTTTCAAGATGTATTTGGACACTCCATAATTGAGTTGGCCGAAAAAAACAATAAAATAATGGGCGTAACGCCTGCAATGCCTTCAGGGTCATCGTTAAAGTTTATGATGGAAGCTATGCCAGATCGAGCGTTTGATGTAGGTATTGCTGAGCAGCACGCGGTAACTTTCTCTGCAGGTCTGGCAACACAGGGTCTAATTCCATTTTGTAATATTTACAGCTCTTTCATGCAACGCGCATATGATTCTGTTGTACACGATGTCGCTATACAAGACTTGCACGTAGTAATGTGTCTGGATAGAGCAGGATTAGTAGGTGCAGATGGCCCAACGCATCATGGAGCTTATGATATTCCATATATGCGATGTATTCCAAATATGATTGTTTCTTCTCCAATGAACGAAACAGAATTGCGTGACTTAATGTACACCGGACAATTGGATAAAAACGCTGCTCCGTGGGTAATTAGATACCCTCGTGGAAGTGGTGTTATGACCGATTGGAAAAAGCCATTTAAAGAAATTAAGGTCGGAACTGGAAGAAAAGTAAAAGCTGGAGAAGACTTGGCCATATTATCTTTTGGTCCAATAGGAAATTTAGCTTCTGACGCCTGCAAAACATTGGAAGAAAAAGGCATTTCTGCCGCACACTACGATATGCGATTTGCTAAACCTTTAGACGAGGTGATGTTGCACGAAATCTTTGGGAAGTTCGATAAGGTTATCACTGTTGAAGACGGTTGTATAGACGGTGGCATAGGCAGTGCTATTGTTGAGTTTATGGCAGACCATGGCTATGCTTCAAAAGTTAAGCGATTGGGAATTCCTGATCGAATTGTTGAGCATGGGTCGCAAAAAGAATTGTACCGCGAATGCAATTACGATGCACAAGCAATGGTTGAGACTGCGGAGGTGCTATTTTCAAAAAAAGCACATACTTTAGCGGGCTAAGCTAAAGTTATCGCAACAGTTTCAATTTATACAGACGGTGCAGCCAAAGGAAACCCTGGAAACGGTGGGTATGGTGTTGTATTACTTTCTGGTACTCATCGCAGGGAACTCTCTGGTGGTTTTCGTTTAACCACTAATAACAGAATGGAACTATTGGCAGTTATTGTAGCCTTAGAGTCACTGAAAGGTGAAGGCCATAACGTAACTGTCTTTTCCGATTCTAAATACGTTGTTGATGCCGTAGAAAAAAAGTGGGTCTGGAACTGGCAAAAAAAGGGGTTTAAACAAAAGAAAAACGTGGATTTATGGAGGCGATTTCTTAGAATTTACCCTACACACAATGTGAAATTTGTTTGGATTAAAGGACATGCCAATATTCCAGAAAACGAACGTTGCGATGAACTTGCCGTTACAGCTGCATTATTGGAAAACCTTCCAGCCGATGCTGGTTACGAAGCCGAATCGCCTAAACTACTCTAGAGGCGTATAGAATCTCTCGCTTACTTATTAAGTACCATGTGATTTAAGACCTCTTTTGCTTGATGCCATTCTAGTCTTGGTCCAAACTGAGTTACTACCTTAGAAGACGCAAGAGAAGCTAACTTACCGGCATCTGCATAACTTCTGCCATTTGTAATTGCGTATAGAAAAGCACCTGCAAACATATCTCCAGCACCGTTGGTATCCACTGCGTTTACTTTATAAGGCTCGATATCAATGAATGTATCGCCATCATAAATTATTGCGCCATTCTCACCTTGTGTAATAACAAAACGTTTTGCATCTCTTTTTAACTCTTCGCGAGCATCCTCCAAATTGTCTGTATCGGTAAAAAGCATCGCTTCTTCCTCGTTGCAGAATAAAAGGTCAACACTAGCACCTACGATATCCTTCATTGGCTCTTTAAAGTACTTTACCATAGATGGGTCAGAGAATGTCAAAGCCGTTTTTACTCCATTTTCTTCCGCCAATTTCTTAGCGTGTTTCATAGCATCCTGACCATTTTCAGAAGTAACCAAATAACCTTCGATGTATAAATACTGGCTATCTTTTAATGTCTCCTCAGAAATTTCAGTTCTGGAGTAATTTTCTGTAATACCCAAAAAAGTATTCATGGTTCTAGATGCATCATCCGATGTCATTACCAAACACTTTCCAGTAATTCCTGTCTCTAGCTCTTGGTGATCCAAATTAGAATGTACTCCGTTCGACTTTAGATCTTTTTTATAAAAATGACCTAATTCATCGTTCGCAACTTTACAAGAATAATAGCTTGAACCGCCAAATTGAGCAACAGCAATGATTGAATTGGCAGCAGATCCACCACATTTCATATTGCTTGACCCCATATTAATGGCATTTGAAATTCGCGTTTGATTCTCTTCATCAACCAATGTCATCAATCCTTTTTCGATGTTGTGTTCTTTTAAAAATTGATCATCTACTTCAGTAACGATATCCACTAATGCGTTTCCTATCCCAAATACATTGTACTTCTTGCTCATGTTATGCTATTTTATAAGAATTTCTTTTCTGTGTTTTCTAAACTTGTATTTGCACTCAAAAGACTTCTATTTATTGCTTTTAAACAATCTAAAAACGGCGGCAAATATACCGCTTGAAAGAAAGCGTAAAAAAGCAATCGCATTTTTTTTAAAAAAGATTTGCCGATTTATAAAAACAATTACTTTTGCCGCTCAGAAAATTCCTCCTTAGCTCAGTTGGTTAGAGCATCTGACTGTTAATCAGAGGGTCCAAGGTTCAAGTCCTTGAGGAGGAGCATAGAAAAGACGGGGGTTTCAAGAAATTGAAGCTCCCTTTTTTATTTCTATTTCAACACAATTTCAACACAAACAGAGCGTAAGAATGCGGCTATTATCATTATAAACCATTAACTTTCTCAATAATTAGGTTAAATTCCGTCTTATGAGCAAAATAATTTCAAAAACGCTAATACCCATAATTACTATTGTAGGCTTCTTCACATGCATAAGGTTGATTTATGTGCCTTCGACCTATTCAATCAAAATATCCAGTGAAGACTCACAAGATTTAATACTACATAAAAAATCATATTTAGGTTTTGTAGACCAAACATGTATTCTCAGATACCACAGAAAAGATGGTTGGACGGTGAGTCACTTTGCTAATCAAAATGATGAAGATAAACTAATAATTAAAAGGTCTGGACTACCAGCGGTTCTATTCGATTCTTTTGAAGATGATTATGAATAGAGGATAAGCCAGATACCAATGTAACCTTTTTTTTCTAGGTTTTTATTATCTCAAAACACCCCAACCCCATATTTTAAAGTCGTTTATACCCAGTATTTTTACGGGGGCAAACCCAGAGGATAAATACACACTTCTATATATAAACAGCTTTTACCCCTTAAAAATCAAGGAAAGGTAATAAGTATATGTAAGGCGTTAATTGTAATTAATGTGTGCATCCCTGTAAATAGGTGGTTTTAGATTACTCAATACCTCATAGGACAAGCAATAAATTTTTAATTTAGCAAAACGAACTTAATTGAAAGCAAACTTTAAAACAACTAATCATGGATATTAAAAAACTGTTGTTCGCCTTTATCATAACATTTGGTTTGGTAGGTTTTACTGTAATAGGGAAAAAAGCAGTAGCGCCTGACGGCTATACTGTTGATGAGTTTTATAAGAAAATTGAATTAGAGTCTGGGGCGCTTGATGATGACGGTAATTCGATAGATTTCATTTTTGTCGAAACATCTTTAGATAACGGAAAATATGAAATTGAATTGTCTGACGGGCCTGGGGACTTGTATGAGATAAAAGGAACAGAATACTATTTGACATTCAATGGTTATTTTGGGTATGCTGGATATGGAACAGATTGTTATTTGAAAGTTGAAGGCTACTCTTCAACGGTGTATAAGATAGAGTAACAAAGAAGTTGATGCACAACGATAATTTTAGTCAATTGAAAATATATTAACCATTATAAAATGATTGGCCTGTATGAATATAACCTCTTATCTACTGATGAAAAAGCTCAAACACTCTGGGATAAAGGTGAGTTTATAGTAAGTAGAAAATCAAAAACTAATTCAGCTAATCTATACTCACTATCAGACTTCTTTGTAGAAGTAAACTATGACAATGACAAGAATGAAATAGTTGATTTAAGGTCATTTAAAAGTCACAAACTGCTAGAGCCGTATTTAGATTATATTGACTTAGAAAAGCTCTTAAAATAGTGGGAAAACAATTAGAAATTATACTTTAGTAATAACAAATTGGAACGTATTTAACCTCCATTTGATTTTTTAAAATGAAATGATAAATAAAGCATAGGCTTGCCGCAGATGCAGCACAAACCAACGCTTTATACCTCCATTTAGCACATATTACACAAAGAATAAAATGAGTTTTATTAACAATTTAGCAAAAGGATTTGTTAGGTCAGCAGTTAACCAAGTTGGCCGAGATGGAGGTCGTGTAATCAGCAATAAGGTATATGGTGATAGTCATTCTACCCCTATAAGAATTATTGGTTCTAAAAACAGCAACAACTCTAACATAACACACGATACCGAAAACATTTCAAGCAGGGCAGATTTTGCCAGTCAAGGATATAAAGCAGAATTACTTCAAAGCAGCCCGGTAACATATTTTTTGATGGCAATAGGCAGTACTATTCTTCCTCTGATTGGCCCACTTTATTGGTTGTATCTATCGTTTACAAATTTCTTTAAGAAATACACTAAGTTTTATCGAATTATTCAAGAACCAGTATCTGTAAAGGATAGAAGATTTAAGACAGGTGAAAGACATGATGGATTTAGAAATGTTAAGCAATTCTCTACCGTGGCAGCAAAGCCTCAAAAAAGTGAAAAAATTATTTTCTTATTAAAAGGAACAATCGCGCTGGTTATTGCCCTTTGCATTTTTTCTATCCAGTATTCTGTGTATGAGTCATTCACAAATCAACCCGAGGTAGAAATTGAAAAAGTTAGTACCGGTTATGTAACTGTGAGAGACGGTTTGAATCTAAGAAAATCTAACTCTAGGAATGCAGATGTTATAATATCAATACCATTTAATGACTCGGTTCAAATATTAGATGTTATCCCTGTTGAAGCTAAAGATTCTAGTTCCACAAACTGGATAAAAGTAAAATACCATAACAAAATTGGTTGGGTTTGGAAAGAACTAATTAATTTGAAATAAATATGTGCTAACAATGGCAAATAGGGCGGTTGTTGCTAAATTTGAAGTTATTCCTTACTTATTCTAAACCTTTCTATCAATCCACTTTTTCTGAAGACGAATATCTTATAAACCCCTGTTTGAAAGCCACTAATATCTATTTCAAACGGATTTAGAATTTGAACTTCCTGCCCGCTTGAATTAAAGACCCTAAGAGAATCATAATCTCCTTCTATTGTCAATTTACCTGTTGTCGGATTAGGATATACTTTATATTCACTATTGAAAAATGATTCAATCAAACTTGTTGGGCTTGGCTTCCACACATAACCAAGACTATCACCCCATAAGTATTCAGCAAGCTCAGGATAATCAATAAACGGGTTTCTGTTATTTTGATAATCCGTGTAAATAATTTCATTTCTATTTCGTTCCCAATCGCTTACAGGGTCAATCTTATTCCAGCTCAATAGAGTTGTTTTAACGCCCTGTAATGAACTTTTATCTGTATTGTCTAAAAGAACGTTTGTAAGCTCTAAATCAGGCTCAGAACCGCCTCCTTCGTACCTAACAGTCATATAAAATATCATTCTAGCAACATCACCCTTAACATTATCAGGAGGCTCGAAAGTCCAGAGGTTAGCGTCTTTTTTAGAACCTGTATTGAAACCGTTATCAATGACATCATCACATGATTTACATTCATCAAAATTCCTGTTGTTTCTGGTTGAATTAACGCTTACATCACAAGGCCGTAAATGGTGAACATCTGTTCCTGCTCCTTCATCTGTTCCAAAATCACCTCTTGATTTTGCCCAAACGTGTTCACGGCTCCAACCTGAGCCACTATTGTATTCTTGAGCAGCATTTACACTTCTATTTGAGTAAATCAGTATGACGTTGTTTGAGTCGAACGGGTCTCTATCTGTTTCCTTTAATATGTCCCAAACATCAGTTGAGGTTGATGTATATGGAAACTGTTTATGGCCTTTAATGATTTTATTGAGTTCAACTTTAAGCCCGTTTCCCGAATTATTAAAAGCGGGTTTGTAATATACAGAATCTTGAGCAAAACAGTTAGCAGAAGTGCTTAGGACAAAGATTAGAAACAGCGATAATAGCTTCATTTTATTGGCTCAATTGAAGCGTAAAAGTATAGGTTTAATTACAGCGTTACCGAACTGTTTAGAAACTTTTGTGTAATTTAGACACCTAAACTAACACATATGAAAAAGTATTTTATTTCAGCGGCAGTAGTTGCATTAGTAGGATTGAGTGTTTCTTTTACCTCTGATAATCAAGTTCGCACAACAGTTGAAAATCAAGCAACAGAGTTCGTGAACTGTAAGTTTGGTCAATGTCAAGCTACTGCAAAGTCAACAAAGCAACAATGTAAGCATTGTGTATCGAAAAAAGGTGATGTTTACTGTTACCAACATGATTGAAGTTTTCAGAAAAAGCACATATCCCGCAATTGACTAAATAAAAGCTATAATTACGGTGTTATTTTATAAATAATTCAGCTTCAGAAATACCTGCGCCTGCTTCAAAGTCTTTTAATAGTTTCAAATATCGTTTAGTAGGTTTGCCATTGTAAAAGCGTTTAAAGTATTTTCTTTTAATTGTTTCTTCTGCCTTATTAGCTTTTTGCAGTCTGTCAAATTGCCTTATCAAATACTTATCCTTTGTGCCTACGGTTTGAGTTTGGTAAAAGCTTTTACTGTGTTCGGTTCTGTTCTGAAAATAGCCGCGTATTAAATATAATTTCCTGCACCTAGCATTAGAAAAGGGGCAACGAAAGAACCAAATTTTGCCATTCCCTCTATTGTAATATGCACTAGCCATATCAGGGTCTAATCTAAGAGCACTTCTGTAATCATCTATGGCGGCATTATACTCGCCTAATGCCTTATATGCAGCCCCTCTGTTGACATATGCAACAGCATCACTAGGGTCTAATTTAATAGCAGTTGTGTAGTCAGATATGGAAGCATTCTCTTGAGCAATAAGGCTAAAACTCAGGATTACAAAAAGAAAAGGGAATACTTTTTTCATAGTCTAATGATTGTTCTTGACTATCCAATTTAAAAACAATTATTAAATAGTGGCTTTGAAACACTGAAGAGCAGTCAAAAGGACTTTATCTATTGAAGATAAATGCTAATGGTACAACTCAAGAGTTTAAGGTATTTAAGGAGTGGTTAAAGTCCTTAATGAGGGATTCTAGTCTAGGTTATCTGCATTTAGCATATACCAGTCACAGCACCTCTTTTCTCCTAATTCACAAGCTCTCTTGTAATCACTGCAGGATATGCTATTATTATTACTACTTTAGATTCGAATTTAATCTCTGATTATGATAAAGAAAATACTCCTAATCAACCTTTTAATTATTAGCTCCTTTAACTTATGGGCGCAATCAATTCAAAATGAGATTATATCTTCAACGGGAGAAAGCACTACTGTTTCTGGTGCGAACGTTTCTTGGACCATTGGAGAATCGATAACTGAAACAGGACGCAACTCGAGCAATATAGTAACACAAGGGTTTCATCAAAGTTATTTTATTGTGACCTCAATTGAAGAGAACCTCTCCATATATGATTTTAAACTAGCCTTATATCCTAATCCTACGACAGGAATGATACAGCTATACTATTCGTTAGGAGATGAGGAAGAACTGGAATATCGGTTTATTTCGATTAACGGAAAAGAACTTGACAGTGGTAATGTGCTGCGGGAAACCGAACTCCAATTAGATTTAAGGGAGTATGAGAGCGCACTGTATTTTTTAAATATATACTCTAAAGAGAATCAACAATTAATCAAATCCTATAAAGTTCAAAAAATCAATTAATTATGAGACAGACTATTATTTTGTTTCTTCTTATCTGCCTATCAATGTCCTCTAACGCTCAAAAGCCAAGTGGTCTGGAAGGAATGAAATATCAGGCTGTTGTTAGAGATGCAGCAGGGGGGATTTTAAAAAACCAGTCTGTATCATTTAGGTTTTCAATCATTGAAGGAGCCTCAGTTCCTGTTTACATAGAGACACACCTTTTGACTACGAATGAATTTGGGTTGGTTAATCTGCAAATAGGCAGGGGCGCTGTATCTCAAGGAATATTTGTAGATATTTCATGGACAGTTGGTTCATATTTTATTGAAGTTGAAATGGATGCAGCAGGAGGAAGCAATTATAAAGTTCTTTCTACTTCGGAAATACTAAGTGTACCGTATGCACAATTTGCAGGGAATGTAATTTATACGGATACTAGTGCCAGTAACGAAATACAAACCATATCCCTAAACAACGACACGCTTTATCTTAGCAATGGAGGGTTTGTTGATTTGAAAAGTTACAATACTTCAGTTGACTTAAATAGAATAAATGCTCGGTTAGATAAGGATAGCATCAAGCTGACAGACCATGATGCTAAACTTGAATTGAGAAGACTTGCTGATTCAGCTATTGTTAATAAAATGGTTTTGGACAGTACTAATATGCAAATAGAAATTAACAAGAATAAAACAGATATTTCAAGCCATATAGCCAATGATTTGGATGTAGATTCTTTGAATGAAATCCAGAACTTAATGTTGATTGGTGATTCATTAGAAATTTCACATGGAAACAAAGTGATGTTACCTAGTAAATGGGACGGAACAGACAGTACAATTTATACCCTAAAACAAGTTGGAATTGGGACAAATTCTCCAGATTCCAGTGCAATTTTAGACGTACAATCAACCAGTAAAGGTTTCTTACCCCCTAAAATGACAAAAGCGCAAAATAATAATGTTGTAAATCCCTCAGATGGTTTGTTAATTTATAGAACCGATACCATACCTGGGCTATATCTTTTTCAAGACTCCACTTGGAATAAAATTGAAATTCAAAAAAATGGTTCTAATAACAAAACTTTAATATACACTAATGATGGTTTTTAGATTTATCCTGGCTTCTTCTCTGTGCTTTTTTTCCCTATTCTTAAATGCTCAGAACGAGTTAGAGTTTAATAAAGTTATAAATGAAAAAATCACTGGAAATGGTGGCTTTATTACTAAAAGTGTAACCGTTCCGAAAGGTAAGGTTTGGAAAATTACAGCGGCTTCTGCAGGACTTATTGATAATAGTAAAGGAACGGTTCCAGCATCAAATACAGCTCTTACCTTTGACGATATATCGCTTTTCTATCAATATAATAGCCTTCAAAAAATTCAAAATTTTCCTTTTTGGATTCCAGAAGGGACTTATGTGATGAAATTGTTTGTCGGAAACATACTGTATACCTTTCCTATAGCGGGAACCATGTCAGTCATAGAGTTTAATGTTAGAAAATAAGGTCGTCCTTGTTGCTAAAACTGATAAAGAAATTATTTTTTCATGTATTTCTGCTAGTTAGTCACGAAAAGTGAGCTTTTAATCTACCTTAAAAAAACGAGTTTATTCAGGCTTATTTTTCAACTCTTTTGCCTGCTATGTAGCACTCTGGCTCAAGCCCTTGAGATACAAAAGTGATAGCAGCTGTATTGTCGTATGCATATTCATTGTCATTAAACTCTATTTGTTTCAATTTGGGCAAAACAAAATCACTGAGCCGAATCATCAACTCTAATGCCTTTGCTGGGTTCTCTTTTGAAACTTCAGTAAGCCAACTGTTCATGTTTTCAAGGTTGGATTCAATAAGGGCTTGATAAGCCTCTCTTACATCTTTACTCACCTTGTTTGGAGTGCCAGTAGTTCGGCCTCCTGTTTTAATTCCTTTTGCCATTTTTATTGTCTATTTGATTCTACTATAGATACTATTCAGCATAACTATTGCAGGTTGTTATTTGTAATCTAATTTTCCATTTAAAACCTAAAATTCTATTGAGCTTTAATAATCATTTGTCATGTCCTTGATATGAAATGAAGGAATTTCTCCAAATTGATATTGAAAAACCTTTTCTATTATTGCTCGTGTTGCTCTTACATTTTCTCTTTTTATAATTACTGAATCATGAATGGTTAATGGTATAATATTGTTCCTGACTAGTTCTTTTGAGATGCAATCAATGAAGATATAGCTTTCAATCTTTTGCAGTAAAATAGGCAGGACAGAATTAGACTTTTCTTTTAGTTGATGTGTTATATTGTAGACGGTTGGATAGGTTGCTTTAAACCGTTCTTTGTCGCTTTTATAAGGAACAAATCTTTTAAATTTTGAATAGTCATTGTTCTTAGAGAATAGAACTTTGAACATTATATCTTTTACTTTATCTCTTGATACCTCTTCGGAAAATGACCCTTTAAAGTGGTCGTAAAATATACCTGAAATTACGGCATTCTTAAATTCCATTAAATCCACCAAATTTGAATTTTTGCTGTTTTGGTGGATTTTTTGAACTGCTCTAAGGCCCTTAATACCAAAGGTTTTGGAGAGATTATGATTAGATAAATACCAACATAAGGAACCCTTATTATAAATTATAGATTCTAATAGTATGCTTAAAAAAAAAGGCTGTGAATTTTTCAAGTCTATACTTACATAGTCACCAATAATAAATTGGCGTAAATCACTTTTCAAATTTGTAAGATTTGTGTCAAGTCGATTATTGGTTTTGTTGCGGCTAAATCTTCTTAGCCTTTTATCTTGTATAAGGTTAATTGAATTAAGATACGAAACCCGTTTAGCATAGTTATCTTGATTATTTGCCCATTCAATTGCTCTTGGGTAGTCTAATTCCATTTTTAAAAACTCCTTCCGCATTTGTTGGATATGAGGACTTAATCTATTAATGTGAGCAGACTTCTTTCTTTGATGTTTTAAAATTTTTCTAAATAATTTATTGTCTGGCGGAATTTCAATTTCACTTATTTCTCCCCCGTAGTAGGAGTTGAGTTTATAGTGATACGATTTCTTGCCAGGAATAGCCTTTTCATCTGATATAATAAATCCACCATTTGAAAGAGTTTTAATATAACTATCTGTTTTTGTGCCAATTACACTCTTTAAGTATTTTGTATTTAAAGGAACAAACTCTGAATCTTTTCTGCTATGAGTGACATTATTGATATCAGCAATCACAATATAGAAGTTCATAGTTTTCATTGGGGGCTTAAAAGATTTGCTTTCCAAATACTTATCAAGTTCACAAATCAAAGAAAAAGGTAACAGCAACTTTATTGGCTTTGCTGTTTTCACAAGAAACAATCTAATTTTTCTATTTCTCTTTTGAGAAGTCTTGGCGCAATTTCAAGTCGTTTTGCAAGTTTTACTATAATGCCACTGGACAGGCGTTTGAAATGTTTAATTGCTCTGAAATATGCTTCAAAATGCTTATCTTTATCTAGTCTTTTAAAAGAAGGGTTGTTAGTGTTTTTCATTGCAGCCCTTTTTTATTTCTCTCAATCCGTTCTAATAATCGGTCGAATAGTTTAGCCGAAATAGGTTGACAGTTTCTTAATGCTGCAAAAAGAAACCCTCGTTTTTGTTCAATACAATTCACGACTATTTCTTTTTAGAATTAGACAAATAGTCCTCTGTTTCCTGCTTTATTTCAGCATTTGTCTTTTTTACTCCTTGCTTGACCCACTCAACCAAACTAGTTCTTGAAAAGTAGAGTCGTTTACCTCTTTTGGAAACGCCTGGCAATTCATTCTTTGAATGTTTAGAATATAAGGTCGGAACAGAAAGGTGTAAAAGTTTTGCCGCCTCCTGCACATTTAAAAGTTGTTCTGTCTGTTCGATTGGTGGTTGTTCCTGCTTTTCAATTATCAGGCGTTTGAGTTCGCTAACTTCTTTTGTTAGCATTGTTACCGCTGAGGGTAAATCATTAAATGTTAAGCTTTGTTCCATAATTACAACAGTTTTAATTTGCCGTAAAATTATGGTGGTTTATTTGCGTAACTTATTGATATGTAGTTGTATAAACTTGTATACAAGTAAATACAAGTTTGTAATAGTGGTTCTAACTCGATTTAGTAAATGTTTCTAGATACTTTTTCATTCTTCCAAATTCTTCAGTATCTATTTCTTTATTGAACTCGTATACAGTCATTGCATTGTAGCTTGCAACTGGCCAATCAAATTCAAGGCTACAACATTTATGAAATTTACTCGCAATACGATATCTAGGTAGCAAGTCTAGTTCTTGAAATGCCAATAACAGCAACTTTAGCCTTTTACCCTGAATATTTTTGTATTTCATTTTTATTCCGCTTACAATCTCAACACTCTTTTTGTGCGCAATCAGACCGCTAAGTGTAGGTTCTTCAACTTTTATTATTTGAGGTTTATCAAGTTCTGTTTTATGCTGGCTAATTTCAAATTTATCCATATTTGAAATGAAGTCATACAGGGGTTGAATTGCATTATGATAATGTTGATAAGAGTAAATATTCTTAACGTGGTTTAATTCGTATTTACTAATCTGTTGATTAAAACTAGCTTCAATTCGCTTTGCTTGTTTTTTGTAGAATTTCACAGTTTCATTTTGACTGTCGTTTGAAGACATTACACTTTTTTTAATTTCTTGAGTTGCCCTATGTGCAATGTTGAATACTTCTTTTCGCATCAGTTTGGAGCATAAATCTTTTATTGATTTACCTCTTTTGAGTTTTAATTCAACATCTTGCAAAAACGACTCATAAGCCCAAATCATTTCGTCTAAATTTTCAATGTTATTAAATTCCATAATAAAGTTCTTAAAATGTAATGCAGTGGCTTTCCTATACTTGATTAAAGCCCAACGGTTAAGGCATTGGTTTGCTCGTGGATATGTTCGTCTTGAAAGCTGTCTAAATAACTGCTTGTAACGTCTTTGGAGCTGTGGCCTAGAAGTTCACTAATAAGCTCTGTTTGTGCCCCTGAACGCTTTAAAATTGTGGCAAAACTGTGGCGAGCAAAATACGTGGTTACATTCTTTTCAATTCCAACTTCAGCGGCAATTTGCTTCATGTACTTGTTGATTGTTTTTGTAAGCTGCTGAATAGTGGCTCTCTTTTTTTCTTCACTCATTTTTTGTGTTAAGTGAGGGAAAACATAAGCAGTATTTGAAATAGAAGGTTGGCCATAAGCTTTAATTATCGCTAAGCTTTGAGGCTTAAGGGCGACTGTAATTTTCTTTTTTTCTTTTCTTGTGTTAGTAGTTTTTGCCCTTTCATAAGTGATTAGGTCATTGTCAATATCAGTCCAACGTAATAGGCAAAAGTCTTTTACATTCATACCGTTTGACAAGTACAAAAAGAACCAATAATCTCGGGCCATTAATTTGGTTTTGTTGGTCGTATCCGAGTAGTTATAAATACTTCTTAATTCTTCTATTGTTAGAGCTTTCTTTATGTTTTTTCCTGTAGGAATTGAGTATTTATTTTCGCTTTCTCCAAATGGATATAAAGCAGAATCAATGTTTTGAGTATTGAATATTGCCCTTAAACTTCTTAGATAAATTCCAACGGTTGTAATACTCTTTCCTTGTTCAAGAGCCCACCTTTCGTATTTCTTTAGTTGTGTAGTTGTAACGTCTGCAAAAGTCAATCCCTTTTTAAATGATTCAAGGCTGTTAATTGCGCATTGGTAAGAAGAGGCAGTTCCAAGTCTTTTTTCCTGTTTAAGTGCGCTTATTCTAGCTTCAAACGAATACTTTATTGTGTCGTATGCATTCTCATTTTCAAAGTACTTTTCTTCAAATGCATTGTAAGTGAAAATTTTGAGTCCCTCAACTACTTTATCTGCTTTTGAAGTAAATGAATCTATTTTGGATTTAAGCTCAGATTGTTGTTGTGTTCTTCTTTTACCGAACATAACTTTTTCAAACTCATTGTTAGTGAGGTATATTCCAGTAGGGTAGTATTTCCTTTTACGTTTAAAGGTGACCTTTACCTTAACAGCGCACTTTCCGTCTTTTCTTGGGTGGTGGCTATCTATAAAAGCTGCTATTGTTGCTACTGACATAATGGTAATTTTTACTATTCAACACAATTTCAACACAATAATAACAAAACAACACAAAACAAACACATACTATTTTATAATAATGCGCTGTAAAGCCCTTTATTTATAAAGGTTTTGACTGGTTTTTTATTCGCTTGTTGTTTCCTGTTTTGCGGTATACTTCTGACTGTTAATCAGAGGGTCCAAGGTTCAAGTCCTTGAGGAGGAGCATAG
>Ga0209601_1001095_pt1 | contig 19704 bp, 16 predicted proteins | sample COGITO_mtgs_1104_4_FD_184796 | JGI IMG/M metagenome (GOLD analysis project Ga0209601, IMG submission 184796) | Pelagic marine microbial communities from North Sea - COGITO_mtgs_110426 (SPAdes) (version 2) | ecosystem: Environmental > Aquatic > Marine > Epipelagic ...
GGGAATGATTCTTGGGGTAGGTTCAGTGACAGATGCTTCTGCAGCTTCACAATACATGCTCTCCGGGGCTAATTTTATTGTGACTCCAGTATTTAGAAAAGATATTGCCCTAGTTTGTAACCGTAGGAAAGTATTATGGTCTCCAGGATGTGGATCCTTAACAGAAATTGCACAAGCCGAGGAAATGGGATGTGAAATCGTCAAATTATTTCCAGGAAGTACTTACGGTCCTGGCTTTGTAAAAGCGATTAAAGGTCCTCAACCATGGACTTCAATAATGCCTACCGGTGGTGTATCAACTGACCCATCCAATCTAAAGGAATGGTTTGATGCAGGAGTTACCTGCGTGGGTATGGGATCAAAGCTGATCTCAAAAGAGATATTGGCTAATGAAGATTATGATTCTTTGTGCGCTAATGTAAGGGCTGCTTTGGAACTAATCCAACAGCTTAAGTAGTTAGAATATAGTTAAGTTAAGTTTTAAATGGTGTCTAAGGAATTAGACGCCATTTATCATTATAATAGAAATCACAATCAAAAGGGTGTTTTCTATCAAAGTAGCTTCCGTCACAGGAAGCTTCAAAAGCGGTTCCTAAACAAGCACGTTAAATACTCTTTTTATCAAATAAGGTTTTGGTCACGCCAATATTTAAATCAAGCCATATCTTGGACAATAATAAAAGTTAATGGTCAATACTTCAACTATGAGATTATACCTGATGAAACTGTTTCAGAAGGCACTGTCTCAGACTTTAGTTCATTTATAAAAGTCAAGAGCGACATTTTATATATACGTTGTAAATACTTCAGACAAAACAAGCGGTGATGAAACATTAGATTATAACTTAACAATTAATGGGCTATAGCTATATGGGTATTTGATTAAACTTTTTTGGATGACATAAAACTAAAGACTATATAATGAGTTAAGAAAGTTTGTATATAAGGACAAGATTCGGGAATATGATAATGAATTCTTTGCCTAAAAAAGTCTAACATATAAATTTTTGATACCATATTTTAATAGGTACATGAATCTCGATATAGTTAAAGAAAAAATAGCAAGGAATAAAAAATACCCCTAAAACTCCAACACAGGGATCTTCTCTTAGGTAAGTGGTGGTATGGGGTTACAGGGGAAACTGGATTACACCCCTCTATGCCAGTTAACCCCTAAGGAGAACCCCCTACTTTATAAATCTCTAATACTCTTTCTGTCATCACATTAGAGAGGATAATTGGGGTTCAATGTATGTAGTGTCTTAAATGCTTAGGTTTGGGGTTATATACTAACTACAAGAACTAGTGTCTAAATAAAAAACGATTCTAAAAACCCCTCCCCACGTTTAGAAATTAAAGAATGTTTGGAAACTTTTAGCTTTTAAAAACAACTATAGAAAATACTTAAGTAATAATAATTTTAACTGTGTGGTATAACCAAACATAGAATTGTTTAACAATCGTATTTTAAAACTCACATATGATTACAAATGAAAAAGATATTTTAGACCAACTATTGTTTATTGGCATCGTAATAAGAGATGAAGAAAAAAGTGGATGGAAGTCAGATATTAGACCGTTACCAATTAAAGATTAAAAAAGGGTGGTAACCTGTTACAGATTACAGTAAAAATTAAAACTGTATTGCTTTACATTGACGAAACTAATATTATATTTGCGACCAGTTTATTGAAATACTGAATACCCATACTTTTAAGAAATACGTAATAAAAAACGTATAACCTGACATTTTGAAGGCATTAATTTATTTTAAAATCCTTGGGAAGTATTAATAACATTAAAATAGGACGCGTAGCTCAGCTGGATAGAGCATCTGCCTTCTAAGCAGACGGTCACAGGTTCGAATCCTGTCGCGTTCACATTATCGAAAACAAAAAACCTTCTAATAATTAAGAAGGTTTTTTTGTTTTCAATATTTTTTAAAAAATTTATTCTTTTCTCTGGCTTTTGAGTTCAATTAGAATGTTATTTAATAATTCTGCTTGACGTTCTAACAGATGTATCATTTCTCGATCTGTCACCTTTTGCTCGATAGTCCTTGTTTTGTTAAAATATTTCATAAGTTAAAATTTGTTCTATACAAGTTATAAATTTGAATTTACTTTTCCCTTAATTACTGACAGAATGTTCTTCAAATTTATATCTTCGATAAATTTTAATTTATAGATATATTTAACTTAAAGTTGATTTAAAATGAAAATAGGAGTTCCAACAGAAATTAAATCGCATGAATCTAGAGTAGGAGTCACTCCAGCTGGAGCACAGGCCCTAATTAGATCAGGTCATGATGTTAATATTCAACGTGGTGCTGGAGAATTAAGTGGTTTTTCAGATATTGAATTTGAAAAGGTAGGATGTTCTTTTTCTGATTCCATTGAAGGTATTTATAAGTTAGCAGATATGATAATAAAGGTAAAAGAACCTATAGCTGCAGAGTATCAATTAATTCAACCCAATCAATTATTATTCACTTATTTTCATTTTGCTTCCAGCGAGACACTTACAAAAGCAATGATTAAGTCCGGTGCAGTTTGTTTAGCTTATGAAACAGTTGAAGATAATGGAACTTTACCGCTACTAATTCCTATGTCTGAAGTTGCTGGTAGAATGGCTACTCAAGAGGGAGCTAAATACTTAGAAAAACCACAGGGAGGTCTTGGGATACTATTAGGTGGTGTTACGGGTGTAAAACCTGCAAATGTTTTAATAATTGGTGGAGGTGTTTCTGGAACAGAGGCTGCAAGAATGGCTGCAGGTTTGGGTGCTAATGTTACAATTTTAGATACTAATTTAAATCGATTGCGCACCTTAGAAAGTATTATGCCTGCCAATGTTACCCCCGTATATTCAACAGAACATACAATTGATAAAGAAGTTCGACGTTCACACTTAATAATAGGAACCGTATTAATTCCTGGATCTAAGGCTCCAAAATTAATTCGAAAAGAAATGCTTTCAACGATGCTTCCAGGAACTGTTTTAGTTGATGTGGCTATCGATCAAGGTGGATGTTTTGAAACAAGTGAACCCACTACACATGACTCACCTATTTTTATAAAAGAAGGTATTATTCATTATGCGGTAACAAACATGCCTGGAGCTGTTCCATTTACCTCAACCACAGCATTAACTAATGCAACTCTCAGATATGCCCTAGAACTAGCAAATAAGGGATGGAAACTTGCTTGTGTTGAGAATAAGGCTCTGGCTAAAGGGTTAAACGTTGTAAATGGAAGTGTAGTTTATAAAGAGGTTGCAGATGCTTTTGATTTAGACTATATTGATCCTTTAATATTTCTAGAAAATTAATGAAATTCTCTAAGTTTCAAATTAGCTTATTTACCTTACTAAAACTTCCCTCTGTATGGTTGTGCGGAATACGTGTAACATCATTAGAGCAATCTTTTTGCGAGGCCAAAGTAAAGCATCGTTGGATTAATCAAAATCCATTCAATTCAATGTTTTGGGCAGTTCAAGGAATGGCTGCTGAGTTAACTACAGGCATGTTGTTGATTCAAGAAATTCAAATCTCAAAAAGAAAAGTTTCGATGTTAGTTTTAAATAATAAAGCAAACTTTTCGAAAAAAGCACAAGGTAGAATTACCTTTTCTTGTAATTCAGCTGATCTGATAACAAATGCGATTAAAAAATTATTAGAAACGGATAAACCTCAAACATTATGGCTTACTTCTAAAGGTATGGATGAAAATAATGATTTAGTATCCACTTTTGAATTTGAATGGACCCTTTTAATTAAAAAATAAATATGAAACCTAATTTTATAAATAATCTTTCTATTCCAGCTGTAGCAGCTCCTTTATTCTTGATATCAGGCCCTAAATTAGTAATTGAATGTTGTAAAAATGGAATAGTAGGTACTTTTCCTGCCTTAAATCATAGAACAACAGAAGGTTTTGAACAATGGGTTATAGAAATAAAAGAAGCGCTTGCATCTTTTGAAAAAGAAACGGGAAAAAAAGCGGCTCCTTTTGGAGTAAACCTAATAGTTCATCCAACAAACCCTAGAGTTCAGCCAGATTTGGAAATTTGCATGAAGCATCAAGTACCTTTAATTATCACTTCATTAGGTGCAGTATCTGATTTGGTTGATGCCGTACATAGCTATGGAGGGTTAGTATACCATGATATTATAAAAAGACGTCATGCTGAAAAGGCAGCTGAGGCTGGTGTTGATGGATTAATTCTCGTAGCTGCAGGCGCTGGTGGTCATGCGGGGATTTTAAATCCAATTGCATTAGTCAATGAAATAAAACAGTTTTTTCATAAAACAATTTTACTTTCTGGATGTATAAGCAATGGAAATGACGTTGCTTCTGCACTGCAAATGGGAGCTGACTTAGCTTATATGGGTACTCGTTTTATAAATACAGCTGAAAGTTTGGCTGATGAGGCATATCAAAAAATGATTATTAACAGCAAAGCAGAAGATATTATTTATACTGCTGCAGTTTCTGGAGTGAATGCCAGTTTTTTACGGCCTAGTCTTGAAGCTATGGGTATTACTGAAGATCTTTGGAGTAAATCGAAGAAAATTGATTTTGGAAGTGAGTTAGATGCTGCCAAAGCTGAAGCAAAAGCCTGGAAAACAATCTGGTCTGCGGGCCAGGGGGTAACTTCAATTAAAGATGTGCAACCCACAAAAGATTTAATTGATCAGCTTATAAAAGAGTTTAAAGTAGCGTTAAGCCTTCAAAAGAAAAACTTTGATACTTACTGCTAATTCATGTTTATTAAACGATAAATGAATATGGCAGTACGTTGAATTAGTGCATTCATTGTTTTTAAATTGACTGTTTCTTTGGGCGTATGTGCTCCTGTTCCCATGGTTCCAAGGCCGTCCAAACCATCTACATAATCAGCTACAAAAGAAATGTCTGCAGCTCCTCTTTTTCCGGGGTCGTATGCAGTAACTCCTTCATGTCCTAAGGAAAGACTTACCTCATTTAGAATATTTAACAATAATTTATTTCCCTCACTAGGAACCATCGCTGGATAACTATCTGTAAAACTTATAGTTGCTTTTGTTTGTGGAAGATTTTGCTTTACTATTTCACGCATTTTCTTTCGTGCATTTTCTTTTTGTTCTTCAGAAATAAAACGAAGGCCTCCATTGACGATTGTTTTCTGTGCCACTACATTAGTTTTTCCAAAAACAGTTCCACTACTTTTTTTAGAGTCATAATCAACAAAAGTACCTCCAAGAAGTGTTCCTGGGTTAAAGGTTAAGTATTCTTCACCTCGAACTTCTTCATAAAAAGAATTTAAAATTCGACTCATTTCAAAAATCGATCCAGCACCTGTATTTTCACTAAAAACTCCAGAAGAATGAGCACGTTTTCCTGTGACTTCTACTTTCCATCCAGATGCTCCTCTTCTTGCTATTGTTGCATTGTCAAAACCAGTAGAAGTTTCAAATCCAAGAGCTATATCAGCTTCTTTAGCTACTTCAATTAGTTTTTTTCTAGAAATATTTAGCGGTTTTCCTGTACTTTCTTCATCTCCTGTAAATGCAACTGATATGTTAGCGTTGTCAAGTAAATTTAAATTTGCCAAAGCCTTTAAGGCATATAAAACTACTACGTCGCCACCTTTCATATCATTGGCACCAGGGCCATGAGCAATACTATCATTTAATCTATTGAATTGCTGAAATGGACTATTTTCTTCAAAAACAGTATCCAAATGACCAATGAGGAGTAATTTTTTTCCTTTGTTGCCCGTAATATTAGCAAAAAAATGACCAGCTCGATTCATCTCCTCAGGCATGTCAATCCACTCTGTTTTAAAACCAATTGATTTAAATTCTTCATTAAAAATATTACCAATTTCACGGACTCCTTTTTTATTGAGTGTACCGCTATTTATATTAACAACTTTTTCAAGAAAATTTATACTTTCAATATTTAAGAGTTCTACTTTTTTAATGATTTTTTTTTCAGTTCGATTAAGTTTTTGAGCTTGGACTGAAATAAAAAATAGTAGAAAGGGAAGAGATACAAGAAAACTATTTTTCATAAAGAGGAATTAAAAATTTTTAGTAAGAGATTTTACTATTTTATTATCAGATAAAAATTCTTGGGCAATTACCTTAAGAGTAGTATAAAAAGGGATAGCGATGATCATTCCGACAGGACCTAAAAGTGTTCCTGCGGCAAGTATAACTATAAAAATCTCTAGCGGGTGTGACTTAACGCTATTAGAAAATATAAAGGGTTGACTAAAAAAGTTATCGATTAATTGGCCAATAGTAAATCCAATCATGACATAGATGGTTTTGGGTAAAATTACATTACTAAAGTCAGCACCAATAAAGCTACTCATTGTTAGTAGTAGCATTAAAAAGCCACCTATGATTGGTCCTAAGTAAGGTATTAGATTCAAAAGTGCGCACAAAAAAGCAATAATGAATGCATTTTCGACTTTAAAAATAGCTAATACAACACTATAAATAACAAGTAAAATAGTAATTTGTAGTAATAATCCTAAAAAATAACGAGACAAAAGATTTTTGGTCTTATCAATTGATTTTTTTACTCGTTCTGATACTTTATCGTTTACTAGAGTCAGTATCATACTATCCTGTAATTTACTGTCTTTTAAAAAAAAGAAAAGAATAAATACCACTGAAAAAAGGCCAATGGTAAAACCTCCAAGGATTTCTAAAATTTGATTAAACAATTCTGGAAGTAATCCAAAATTGACATTTTTGAATAAATTATCAACTGCTAATTGCTGTTGCCAAAAACTATTATCTAACTGAAAATAAACACTAATTTCTTGAATCAGGGTCTCAGTAGTTTTTTTTAAACCCTCAACATCTAGCAGGGATAAGTTTTCTCCTTGCTGAATTAGTAGTGGCACAAACAAGGAAAAAATACTAATCAGAATACCTAATAATATCAAAAGAGTTAGGGTTGTTGAAAAGAGTGGTTTAAATCGTAAACGTTGGATTAAAAATTTACTAATAGGGCGTCCAATAAGACTTATGACTCCGGCAATTATAATATATATAATTAGTGTTTGAAGTTGTAATAACAACCAAAAAAGTATTGATATAGCAAAAAGTTGGAGAGTTGCCCAAACGATTCCTTTTGTAATTTCTTTAGCATTCATATTTTAAAGATAAGGAAGTTAAAGTTTTGTGGTTTCATGTTGTTTAAGGAAAATAGTGTGACAAGCAAAAAGACCAGCAGTTTCAGTTCTAAACCTTTGTGATCCAATACTTACTGCTTTAATTCCTGCCATAACAGCCTCCTTTATCTCGCGATGACTAAAGTCCCCTTCAGGACCAATCATTATTGTTTGGGAAGTTCCTCTAAATGATATCGTATCTAATTTTTCTTTTGGGCTTTCTTCACAATGGGCAATATAGGTTTCTTGTTTTTTAGAAGCAAACACAAAATTTTTGAAAGACACTATTTTATTTACCTTAGGAAGATGAAATTGTTGAGATTGCTTTAATCCTGATATTATAATTTTTTCAAAACGTTCTTTTTTAATAATCTTCCGTTCTGAATGATCACAAAGTAATGGGGTGATTGTGCTAACGCCTAATTCTGATAATTTTTCAATCAACCATTCCATTCGACTATTATTTTTTGTTGGAGCTATAGCTAAATGAATCTGATATTTCTTGGGTGGATGTTGCTTGAAAGTTTTAAAACTTGCTATTGTTTTTTGAGGAGAAACAAAACTTAAAACCCCCTTCCACTCGAGTCCCTTTCCATTGGTTACAGATATGATGTCGCCAGGAACCTTTCTTATTACTTTTGCAAGGTGTTTACTTTCTTCACGACTAAAGATAAATTTTTTAGTGCTTTCTTTAATTAAAGGATCAAAAAAAAGTGTCATTAATTGAATTTTAAACGTGCGTTAGAAGAATCCTTTAAAGATCCGTATTCTTTTTTTAGAATTTTATAATAGGCTGTAATTCCTATCATTGCTGCATTGTCAGTTGTGTATTCAAGAGGAGGAAGGCTTAGCGTCCAGTCTTCTTTTATAACAATATCTTGCAATTGTTTTCTAATTTCAGTATTTGCAGCAACACCTCCACCGATAACAATTTCGGTTAAGTTTTTGTCACGAGCAACTAATTTAATTTTAGTTAAAATAATTTGAACTAGCGTATACTGTAGGCTAGCACATAAATCAACTAAATTATATTTTATGAAATCAGGATCCTTTTGTTCGTTGTTGGAAATGAAATTTATAAACGCAGTTTTTACTCCACTATAACTAACATTATAATTAGATAATTTTGAAATTGGAAAGATGAATTTATGAGGATTTCCTTTTTTTGCAATTTCATCTATTAGTGGTCCAGAAGGATAGGGTAGGCCCATTCTTTTTCCACATTTATCAAAAGCTTCTCCAATAGCATCATCTAATGTGGTGCCTAAAATATTCATATTAAAATGATCATGGACATGAACTAATTGAGTGTGTCCTCCAGAAAGTATGACTCCTAAAAATGGAAAGCTAGGGATTTGTATTCTTTCATCTTCAATGAAATGAACTAATAAATGTCCCTGTAAATGATTAATTGGAACAAGCGGAATATTGAGTGCAAGAGCAAGCGACTTGGCAAAGGCATTCCCGACAAGTAATGACCCTAAAAGTCCAGGACCTTGGGTATAGGCAATTGCTGTTAGCTCTTTTTTGTTGATATTTGCTTGTTGTAAAGCTTGCTGAACAACAGGAATTATTTTAGATTGATGTGCTCTAGAGGCTAATTCTGGAACTACTCCTCCATAAGCGATGTGAATTTTTTGGTTAGCTACACAGTTTGATAAAACTTTTCTTCCATTAATAACAGCGGCAGCTGTATCATCACAGGAGGATTCTATAGCTAATATGAGGGGTTTTTTATACAATATTCGATTTTAAAAACGTTACAAAAGTAAAAGATTACAATTAAAAATATAAGAAAAATAATCGTCATAACTTTAGTGAGTTTTCTCTCACTATTTCTAGTGGTTATAGGTTTATTTTCTTTTCCAGGGTTTCAAACCAAACTTGTCCAGTCTTTTACATATGATTTAAAGAAAAGAACAGGACAGGAAGTGGTCATAGAGAAAGTAAGCTTTAAATGGAATGGGAGGCTAAAATTTTCAAACTTTCTTATTTTGGATCATCACAATGATACTTTATTATTTGTTAAGGACTTATCAACTTCTATTGAAGATTTTAGAAAATTAAAGAATAATGATTATAATTTTGATAGGATAGAAACTTCAACTGTTATATTAAACATTAAAAAATACCCTCAGGAATTTTCTAATTCTTTAAATGTATTTTTAAATAAATTAAAGAAGCCTTCTAATGAAAAAAGAGCTACATTTTTTAAATCATCTGGGATTACTTTTTCAAAGTCACGTTTCCAGTATATTGATTTAAATAAAGCTAAAGGAAATACCGTAAAGATTAAAGATATTGAACTTTATGCTGAAAATTTTAAATACCAACTTGATAGTTTTGATGTTGATTTAAAAATGTTAAAGGGAGTTATTGAGTCCACAGAGTCAAAACCATTTGAATTTACAGGAAAGGTGAATTATTCTCCTGGAACTTTAATTTTGCCTTTTTTTGATATTGTTAATGATAAAACTCATGTTAAAGGTTCTATGTCTATAAAGGGTAAAAATAATTCTTTTAAAAACTTTAATGATAATGTGAAAATTGCACTAAGTATTGACAATAGTACTTTAGATGCCAATGCTCTTTTCCCAAATAAAATTAAAAATTTATATAAAAAACCTTATAAAATTTCATTGACTGCCTCAGGAAGTTTGAATAACTTATCATTTAAAAAGGTTTTACTGCAAAATGAAATATTGTTCTTTAATGGTGACTTGAATTTTAAACATTTTTTTGAAGAACAGGAAACCAATTGGTTCGCAATTATTGATGATTTAAGACTTTCATCAAAAGCATTTGAAGATCTAGAAACATTATCTAACTCAAAAAAACAAATATTAAAAAATCTCGGATTGCTTCAAATGAGTGGTAAATTATCTTCTCAGGGAGATTCTTTAAGCATGGTACTGTTTTCCTCAAATACTTGGGGAGATTTTTCTTTAAAGGGTTCTTTAGGAAAGGGATTGTTAAGCTCTAAAGCATTTAATCGTAAAGTAGATTTAGCCCTCAAAATTAATAAACTTTTACTAGATTCAGTGACAGGACAAAACACAAAAATCACACTGGCTTCTTCACTTCTTTTCACAGGAGACTTTCAAAAAAACGATTCTATTATAGCTTCATGGAAAGGAACTAAAACGAAATTATCATCCACAAAAGAAGTCTGGGATAATATTGAATTTGAGGGTCTGTATAGTAACAAGCAACTAAGAAATACGTTTACAATAAAATCTGAACCAGTTGTTTTAAAAAGTGACGTACGTTTTGATTATCAAAACAATATTCCTGAGTACACTATTTTGGCAAATGTTTCAAAGGTTGATCTAAATAAATTTGGAATTAGATTAGGACGAGGAAAAAGAGTTTTTAAGGGAGTTGTGTTAGCAAATCTAAAAGGAAAAAATATAGATGACTTAGAAGGAAAAATTAGAATATCATCTGCCAGTATTATCAACGAAATTCAACAAATAGATCTAAATCCTATTTCTGTTGAAAAACAATTTCAGGATAATAAAACAATCATTTCAATTTCCAATACAGACTGTATTTCTGGAAATGCAACTGGAGAATTTAATCTAAGCGAGCTTTCAAAATTATTTCAAAATGCATTGCATCAGGTGTATCCTTTTTTAGAACCTAAAGTAACATCTAAAGGACAGCACTTAACTTTTGATTTAAAAATCCATAAAAAGCTATTGGATGCTTTATACCCTGATTTTTCAATTTCGAAAAATATAATTTTAAAAGGTAAAATCGCTTCTGATAGTCTAAGATCACAGCTTATTTTAGATGCTCCTTTAATGCGATGGAAAGATATACAATTTCAAAATATTCATTTTCAGATTGACACCAACAATCCAATTTATAATACTTTTTTAAATATAGAAGAGTTTTCTCATGAATATTATACCGGTAGTGATTTTAACATGATAAGCACAAAACTAAGTGACACTTTATATTTTAGATCAGAATTTTTAAAAGATAAAAAAACAGAAATACCTTTTGAGATAAATTTTTATAATTCTCAATCAGATAACGGAATTTCAATCTTCGGATTAAAAAAGTCCGAGTTACTAATAGGAAATGATGTTTGGATAATTAATCCCTTGAATGATCCACTTCACAAACTTAGTTATTCAGCCAAAACAAAAGAAATTAAATTATCAGACTTCAATGCTGTTTCTGGTAATCAAACTATTCGTTTTTCTGGCAGACATCGTAATAAAAATGACTTTGTACTATCTTTAATAACTGAAAAAGTACTTTTGGAAAATTTACTTCCTTTTTCACCTTTCCTTAAATTAGAGGGCGCCACTTCGATAACTTCTCATATGGAACGATCACCTTTAGAAAATAAACTTTCTTTTTCAGGAGCAATTAAGGCATTGAAAATAAATAATCAATTTTTAGGTGATTTTAATTTAAACACATCCGGGAATACCCTTTTAAATGCTTACACTGTAAATTCAGAGATTATAAACAATACTGAGAAATCATTTACATTAAGTGGTGTTTGGAATGGGCTAGAGTCACCAAATTTGAATTTTAACCTAGATTTTTTTGATTTAGATCTAGCTTTTTTATCTCCTTTCGGAAGAGATGCAATAAAAAAATTCTCTGGAAAAGTAAATGGGGGAGTAAAGCTCTGGGGTGCAATTGAAAAATTAAACCACAACGGTTCATTAAACTTTAAAAAAGGAAGTTTTAATATTCCATTTTTAAATTTAGATTATGCTATTGAAGAAACTGATATATATCTTAATAATCAATTCTTCATGTTTAATAATGTTTTAATTAAGGATACTTCAGAAGAAACATCATCTATTTTGAATGGCACATTTTCGCACAATAACTTTAGAAACTGGCAAACAAATCTTAGTATTTCTTCAGAAAGAATGTTGTTGTTAAATACTACGCAAACTCCTGATGCATTGTTTTTTGGAACAGGTTTCCTTGGAGGTCAAGTTCGTCTTGATGGACCTACTAAAAACCTTAAAATAAGTATAGAAGGCAATACACAACCGGGGACCTCTATTAAAATTCCTTGGGCAGAAAACTATGGCTTATCTGACACTTCATTTATCAGTTTTATTGATAAAAGTAAGAAAAAAGTAGCCTCTGATAAATCTATAGAATTAATGATAAAGGAAATAAGAGGGGTAGAAATGAATTTTGATTTAGATATAACGAATCAGGCGGAAGTAGAAATTGTAATTGATAAAGAAACAGGAAGTTATTTGAACGGAAGAGGTGCTGGAAACTTATTTATGGAAATCAACACTAATGGAAAATTTAATATATGGGGTGATTTCATAACTTTTGATGGTATATATAACTTCAAGAATCTTGGAGTTATTGATAAAAAATTTAACCTAAAATCTGGAGGATCGATTGTATGGGATGGAAATCCATTAGAGGCACAAATGAATTTAGAGGCAATTTATGATGTTCCTGGAGGAGCAAATCCAGCTATATTATTAGATAATCCAAGTTTTAATAAGAAAATACCTACGGAAGTATTAATTCGTTTAGAAGGAAATTTATTGAAGCCTGATAACCCAGTTTTTGAGATTAATTTCCCCAATACAAGTGGTATTGTAGCTTCAGAAATTAATTATCGTTTGGCAGACCCGCAAAGGAGTCAATTACAAGCACTTTCATTATTATCTCAAGGTATTTTTATAAATGAAGTAAGTGTTTCTATGGAAGGAATTACAAATAATCTATATCAAAAAGCTTCAGATATTTTTAGTGATTTAATTGGTGAGGAAAATGATAAATTAAAAGTTGGAATTGACTATTTACAAGGAGATAAAAGTGTTTTATTAGATATTGCAACTGAAGATCGTTTGGGATTCACCCTTTCAACTAAAATAAGTGATAAAATTTTATTAAACGGAAAGATTGGTGTTCCTGTTGGAGGGTTGGAACAAACATTAGTTGTGGGAAATGTTCAAATAGATTTCATTTTAAATGATGAAGGTACGTTAAGAGCCAAAGTTTTTAATAAAGAAAATGAATTTAGATACATAGGGGATGAGTTAGGATATACCCAAGGATTAGGAATTTCTTACAATGTAGATTTTGAAACATTTAAAGAACTGATTAATAAGATATCGTCCGAAAAAAATCCTAAAAGCGATTCTATTATTTCAAAAATTAATACTAGAAAATCGAACTTAATTGAATTTGTTAAAAAAAATTAAATCTTAAATGGATAGAATAAAATAAAATCAAACCTCCTCAGTTACACTCTAAAATTATTGATTAAATTTGCAACGAAATATAAATAATGAATACAAAAATTAAACGCATTGGAGTTTTAACTTCCGGAGGAGATGCTCCTGGAATGAATGCAGCTGTTCGCGCAGTAGTTAGAGCTTCGTCCTACTTTTCCTTAGAATGTGTTGCAATATACAAGGGATATCAAGGCTTAATTGATGACGATACCAAGCTTATGAATGCCCGAAGTGTAAATAACATCATAAACAAAGGTGGTACTATTTTAAAGTCAGCAAGATGCTTAGAATTCAGAACTACTGAGGGACGTAAAAAAGCGTATGAAACCATAAAAAAACATACAATAGATGCTCTTATTGTTATTGGTGGAGATGGTTCATTTACTGGAGCAATGATTTTTCATTCAGAATTTAATTTTCCTGTCATTGGTATACCTGGTACAATTGATAACGATATCCATGGAACAACACATACTATTGGATTCGATACAGCTTTAAATACAGTAATTGATGCGATTGACAAAATTCGTGATACAGCCATCTCTCACAATCGCTTATTTTTTGTGGAGGTGATGGGGAGGGATGCTGGTCATATTGCATTAAATACAGGAATTGGAGCAGGTGCTGAAGAAATACTTGTTCCTGAAGAAGATATGGGCTTAGACCGTTTGTTAGAGTCTTTAAAGCGAAGCGAAAAAACAGGTAAATCATCCAGTATAGTCGTTATTGCAGAAGGGGATAAAACAGGAAAAAATGTTTTTGAAATTGCAGAGTATGTAGAAAAAAACTTACCCTATTATGAAGTAAGAGTTTCTGTTTTAGGACACATGCAGCGCGGAGGAAGTCCTAGTTGTTTTGATCGTGTGCTTGCTTCAAGAATGGGAGTGCATGCAGTAGAATCGCTTTTAAGAGGAGTATCTAATGTAATGGTAGGAATTGATAATTCACAGATGATTTTAACTCCCTTAGAATCATCAATAAAAGGTAAAACAAAAATCAATAAAAATTTAATCCGAGTATCAGATATACTCTCAGTATAATAACTTTTAAAATTAAATAATTTAAATATGGCAATTAAAATTGGAATTAATGGATTTGGACGAATTGGAAGACTCGTTTTTCGTTCCGCAATGAAACAAAATGATGTTACAGTAGTGGGAGTTAATGATCTATTAGATATTGATCACCTAGCTTACTTATTAAAATATGACTCTGTGCATGGCACTTATGATGGTACTATTGAGGTTAAAGGGAACAATCTTATTGTGGATGGCCATTCCGTTTGTATTAGTGCAGAACGAGACCCTTCAGCAATTGGTTGGGGAGATTTAAAAACTGATGTAGTTGCAGAATGTACTGGTATTTTCACTTCTTTAGAAAAGGCACAAGCACATCTCGATGGTGGTGCTAAAAAAGTCGTGATATCCGCTCCTTCTCCCGATGCTCCAATGTTTGTGATGGGTGTAAATCATTCTGAGGCTTCTGTTTTAAATACGATAGTCTCTAATGCCTCATGTACTACAAATTGTTTGGCACCTATCGCTAAAGTATTAAATGATCATTTTGAAATAGAAGAAGGCTTAATGACCACCGTTCATGCTACAACAGCAACTCAATTTACCGTTGACGGCCCCTCACGCAAAGATTTTAGAGGAGGTAGAAGTTCATTGCTAAACATTATGCCCGCTTCAACTGGAGCAGCAAAAGCTGTTACTAAAGTGATACCTGACTTAGTGGGCAAACTTACTGGAATGGCATTCCGTGTTCCAACAGCCAATGTTTCTGTAGTTGATTTAACGGTTAAATTAAAGAAAGAAACTTCTTATGAAGAAATTAAACAGGTAATGCGTAATGCTGCAAATAATGAAATGAAAAATATTTTAGGATATTGTGATGAACCAGTTGTTTCTCAAGATTTTATTGGAGACGTAAGGACATCAATCTTTGATGCAGGGGCTGGAATGGAATTAAATTCTCGTTTCTTTAAAATTATATCTTGGTATGATAACGAATGTGGTTATTCAAATAAGTTGATCGATTTGGCTAAGCATATAAATAATTTGTAATATTACTATTCTATGATTTTAATAGTAGATAGTGGTTCTACAAAAACTGATTGGATTGCCGTTAATACACTTGGAGAAACCTTGTTTGCTACACAAACTCTTGGACTTAATCCGCAAGTTCTTTCTAGTGCTATATTAAGAGAACGAATGATTAATAATTTCGATTTGTATCAAAATCGAAAAGAAGTAACACATTTATATTTTTATGGTGCAGGTTGTGGTGTTGATACGCCACAGCGTCGAATAAAAAAGGTATTTGATGAGATTTTTGTCAATAGTGATATTATAATCAAAGAAGACACTTACGCCGCAGTATACGCAGCAGCTAAAATCAACGAAAAATCTATAGTTTGTATTTTAGGGACAGGTTCTAATTGCACCTATTTTGATGGTGTCGATATTGAACAACGAGTAATTTCCCTTGGGTACATTCTGATGGATGAGGCTAGCGGTAATTTTTTTGGAAAACAATTAATTAGAAGCTACTATTTCAATACTATGCCAAAGGGATTAGCCTTGGAATTTGAAAATGAATACGACCTTTCGCCTGATACAATGAAGGAAAATATTTATCGTAGAGAAAATCCGAATACTTATTTAGCAACTTTTTCAAGGTTTTTAATCAAACATAAAAAAGTGCCTCTTTTTCAAGATATTATTGCAAAAGGTCTTGATCGTTTTATAAAGCATCAAATACTTCAATTTGAAGACGCAAGAGAAATTCCAATTCACTTTATTGGCTCTATATCATTTTTCTTAAAAGATGAGATTGAACGTGCTTTAAAAGTTCATGGTTTATCGATGGGAATAATTGTTCAACGCCCAATTGATGAGTTGGTCAATTTTCACAAAAATTTAATTGAACTAAAATCTTAAGAATCTCTATTTAACTGCAATCATTGAAATTTCAATGCGCACGTTTTTTGGTAATGTTTTTACAGCCACTGTCTCACGTGCTGGTGCAGTATCATTGTCAAAATATGTTCCATACACATTATTTACTTTCCCAAAATTTTCCATATCACTAAGGAAAATATTTGTTTTCACGACATGTTCAAAGGACATACTTGCAGCTTCCAATACTGCATTTAAATTAAGCATAACTAATTCAGTTTCTTCTTTAATCGTACCATTAAAAATTTCCATTGTTTTAGCATTGATTGGGATCTGACCTGAAACATAAAGGGTGTTACCAACTTTAATTGCCTGATTATAAGGGCCTATAGGTGCTGGAGCATTGAGTGTTGTGATTATTTCTTTTTTCATAAAAAACTAGATTGTTTTAAAGATACTATAATTTTTAAATCAATAGGAGCGGTTTGGTTCACTTTGCTTTTCATATTTTATATCGCTTAATAATCCTGATTTTATACCTATAAAGAAGTTCCAGGATGCTCTATCACTAAAAGGTACCCAGCTAAAATTTAGTCTCCAACTTTTAAGATCGCGATTAAAACGTAATTGGGTGTAGGTAAATCCTTCACCTTTAAAATCATATCCAGAAGATAGTCCAACTTTCCACATAGGTGTTAGTTCAATATTTCCAGAAAACATTAATGAGTTGTTGCTAAATTCTTGTTGATTTCTTGAATTATTATAGGTAAGTGAATAAGCTAATTTTAAATCCCAAGGTATTTTAGCCCTATAGCTTGGATATTTAGGTGGAGGTTCTGTGTTTTCTAAGTCTGTTATTCTTCGATCAGTAAAATCCTCAGCTTTTCCAAAAAGATCATCTTCGCGGCCACCACTAGAAGCTGATTCTTCTTCTGCTCGCTTATTTTTGTCACCTGAGCGACCTAGTTGAGTGCTAGAAAAAGAATAATTCATATTAACATTTGCACTAGTAAGTCTTAACAAACCCCCACCATTAATTATATTGTATGTATTTATACGAACATTTTTTTCGTCTAATGCATAGGGGTCAAAAGTTCCCCCAGTGTTAACACTCATTTGGCCTTTAAAAAGACTAAACCCAGTACTCATTCTTAAAGGACTCCATCTGAATGAGTCTGCTGCAAAATTATGCGCAGTAGTAATATTTAGATTATTTAATAAAACTACTTTTTTTGGTCCTGAAGCAGTCGAATCTTTATCACGAACTTTAGCTTCAAAATTATTTCCTAAACTAATCCCCATACTATTTGACAATGACTTTCCTGGCACTCCAAATAAGCTGTTCTGGTAGCGAGTGTATTCAGCCGTATTTCCATCTGCATCAACAATATAAGTGTCGTAGTATTGTTCAAAACTAGGTCGGTTTGTATAGCTAATCGAAGGGCGAAGGGTATGACGTATTGATTGAATTTTTTTATCCTCACCAAAATTTACAGTTCCATAAATAGTAGTTCCTAAAGATGCACTTAAACTATATTGTCTGAAAGCTCCAATATTGTTTATTGTATCAATTACAACTTGCTGAGTTTCTTTATTAAAATCATTGAAGCGAATAGTATTTTGAGTCCAAATTTCTTCAAAATTAACAGAAGTAGAGACGCTCAGGTATTTAATAATTTTAAAATTGGTACTTAAAGGAATACTATGTTTCATCCCAGTTTTAGCATTGTCAAACATCGAAGGCGAAAACAGAGCTTCTTCTGTTGTAATAATTCTATTTTCTCCACGTCCAGAATATTGGAAATTAATATTCTGAAAAAATCCTTTTTTAGCACCAACTTTTGGTGCAAAAGGATAAATACGTTCCATAGTTGCTTGAAGGGTAGGAAGAGTTAGATTAACAGATTTTGATTGTGAATTTTGAGACATAGCTGTATTAATAGAAACATTTACCCTCGGTTTTGCAGGGAATGTTTTAGAATAAGAAATAGAAGAGCTTAAGTTGTTGTTCAGAAAATTCGGAGAGTTTAACTGATTTACCGATTGTCTGTAATAATCACTACTACCAAAATTTACAGAAGCAGAAAAGGTAGAATTTGGACTTGATTTAGCATCTTTGGAGTGATTCCATTGAACATTAAAAACAGTAGATTTTGAATATTCAGGAAGTCCACGGGCTTCATTAATGAGGTTTTCATACCGAAAACTAAATTTCCCTCTATATTTATAGCGTCTGTTGTATTGAGTATCACCCCTAAACCCATAACTCCCATTAGTATAATAATCAGCAATAAGTGTAAAGTCAAAATAATCTGATAGGGCTAAATAATATCCACCATTTTGAATGTAATACCCGCGTAGATTACTCTCTCCAATAGAGGGAATAATAAATCCAGACTCTTGAGTTTGGGATGACGGAAAATAAGCAAAAGGAATACCCACAGGAGTGGGTACGTCAGCAATAAACATATTAGTGAGTCCTGATATAATTTTCCCACCAGGAATTATTTTCCCTTTACGAACTTTAAAATAATAATCAATTCCGCCTTCATCATCACCACCCACGAGTTTTCCAGCAGTACTTACTCTAGCGTCTTTTATGAAATATACCGAGTCATTTTGTTTTTTTGTGAGTGCTGCAAAAATATCCATTCCATTTTGTCCGGATTTGGAGTTCCAAATTAATGCCTTTTGAGTATCAAAATTAAAACGGATAGAATCGGGATTTATCTCATTATCAGCTTGTTTAAAAAATGGATATTGAACTAAAACAGAATCTACTTCAATTCGTCCTGCATTTACTTCATTGGTCTTGTAATCTAAAATTATAATACCAGCACGGAGTTCAATGTCCTGATAGTAGAGTTCTGCTTCATTATATAAAATAAGCTTATTTTCCTTTCTATTAATCCGCACACAATCTTTTGCAGTATAACGAACTTTTGAGAGAAGTAATGGTTTTTTTTCAGGCTGACTAATACTGTCTAAAAGTATTTTATCATTAATTTTTTGAGTTGTGTCTTGTGCATGCAATTCTAACCCTCCTAAGAAAAATAGTAAACAAGCTATATGATAAAACTTTGATTGCAAAGCGATAAACCCTAAATTTGTTGTGCTTGGTTTAAACGATCAAAATTAACGATAATTATAGGATGCATCAATATTTTTTAGTTTATTCTCATAACTGTATTTATTACTTTTTTAATAAGGTTTTGAAAATCACTCTTTTATTTTGTTTTATTTTGTTGTGCATATCTGAGGTTTTTGCTCAACAAATGACTGATAAGCCTTTTATTGTAGTTCTAGATGCTGGACATGGAGGACATGATTCTGGTAATCGAGGAAATGGGTATTTTGAAAAAAAAATCGCACTTAATATAGTATTA
>Ga0209601_1001099_pt1 | contig 19674 bp, 14 predicted proteins | sample COGITO_mtgs_1104_4_FD_184796 | JGI IMG/M metagenome (GOLD analysis project Ga0209601, IMG submission 184796) | Pelagic marine microbial communities from North Sea - COGITO_mtgs_110426 (SPAdes) (version 2) | ecosystem: Environmental > Aquatic > Marine > Epipelagic ...
TTTATTTTTAATAATCATAATCGCTTTTAGTAACTTATTCGTGAGTAGCGTTATACTTGATAATAGATCGGATCGTTCCACTTTAACGCCCAAAGACTTAATGTTTCAGTCTCTTAATCGCACACAACAAATAACACCAAGTGTTAATGACAATTCAGATGGTATGAATTATACTAACATTGAAATTATTGATAGACTAGTTCAAATTAAATTTTTAGATTATTGTCTTAAACTATCTAATAATTTATTACCTAGAGATAAGCAGAAATTTAATGAAATAGTAATCAATAAACATTTATCAATTTTTCCTCAAAATTTTATAAATATTTTTTCTAAAAACTTCCAAAAAAGAGATTATGTGATTGCCACAGGTTCAATGTTAGAAAAGGGTGTTTATGGAAATTACCGCGGAGGTCAACTCAATGTTGGTTCTTATTTAGCTGAGTTAAAAGTGTTATTTAATTTTGATATTATCGTGTTTATTGTTGTTTTTATTTTATTACTTTTAACCATTATAGTGATTCAATCATTTCAAATTACCACAGATACTGAAATTATTTTTTCTCCTGTTATTTTTGTTATTAGTCCACAACTCTTTTGGCTTGTTGGTAGTGATGCGTCAGTACTACTTACTTATTTTTTAGTTAGAGGATCATGGGAATTAGCATTATTGTATTATATATTGTTTTTTTTCAGTCGTAAAAAATTTTTAAACTGATCATATGAATATTTTATATTTAACAAATAATGTTTTTACAGAATCTAACTCTACTTACAGAGCCAATGCACTTAAAAGATTGGGTCATAATGTTTTAATTGAAAATTTAACAAATGTTTTATCAAATAATTTTTTTTTTAGAAAAATTAATTTTGATTACATTACTGGCTATAAATTTGTTCAAAAAAAGATTAATAATTGGATTGATATTAATAAAAGATATTTTCTAGATTTTACACCTAATTTAATCTTTATAGATAGTGGAGAATTATTCGGATCAGAAGCAATAAAGAAATTAAAATTTATTAACTGTCCGATTGTATTGTTAAATAATGATGATCCAACAGGTCCTAGGGATAAAAATAGATTTAATAGTTTAAAAGAAGCTATACCTTATTATGATTTTTGTTTTGTTGTCAGAGAACAGTCAATTGTTGATTTTAAAAAGCTAGGCTGTAAAAATACATTTCTTTTTCATAGAGGTTATGATGAAGTTATGCATAAAAAAAAAAATTATTTAGATAAAATATCCAATCTTCATAAATCTGATATTTCTTTTGTTGGAACGTGGATGAAAAATGAAAGTAGAGATCATTTTATATATTCATTAATAGAAAGTGGTTTAAATGTATCAATTTGGGGTAACCGTTGGAATAAATCTGATATATGGAATAAAATTAAACCATATCACAAGGGTGAAGCTATTTATGGTCAAGAATATGCTTCAGTAATTCATGGCTCAAAAATTTCACTCGGTTTTTTATCGCATGCTAATAGAGATCAGATAACTGGCAGATCTTATGAAATACCATATGCAGGTGGTCTATTATGTGCTCAGAGAACTCAAAAACATACTGATTTATTTAAAGAAGGATATGAAGCTATTTTTTGGTCTAATCTAGTTGAGTGTATTTCTGTTTGTAAAAAATTACTTGCAGATAACGAATTGATTAATCGAATCAAAATTGCGGGATATAATAAAATAATTAATGGAGAATTTGGTAATGAAAAGGTTCTTCAAAAAATCATTAATCAAGTTTTTAAAAAATAGAAATATGAAAATTTTATTAATCGGAAATTATAGAGTGTTTAATTCAAGAAGTATGCATTTATCTGCAAAACTAATAAAAAAAATATTAGTTAATTCTAAACATAAAGTCCAAATCATAGAACCACAAATTATTTTTAATAAGATTCCAATTAAATCAAGAATTATAAAAAAATGGTTAAGTTATATTGACAAATTTATTATTTTTCCATTGACACTTCATTCAAAGATTAAAGGTTATGATATAATTCACATATGTGATCATGCTAATGCGTTTTATTATTTTTTTATCAATAACAAAAAACTTTCAATTACCTGTAATGACTTAATTAATATTAAGTTAGCTTTTTCTAATTCGAACCAGAAAAAAATTTCTTTTTTTGGCAAATTATATCAAAGAATAATTTTACACTGTTTAAAAAAAATTAAGAATATAACGTGCATATCAGAAAAAACAAAAACAGATTTATCTAAATTTATAAACCCAAAAAAAAATAATATTAATACAATTTACATGTCGTTAAATGAAAATTACTATCAAATGAATTTATCCATGGCAAAAAAAGAGACTAAACAATTCATGGTACCAGATTTTTTTTTTTTACATGTTGGTGCAGATATTTTTTATAAAAATAAAATAGGCTTATTAAAAATTTTTTATCATTTACAAAAAAAAAAAATATTTAAGAATTATAAATTAGTCATGATAGGTGATAAGCTTTCTGTTGAATTATCCCAATTTATTAAAAAAAATAACTTAAAAAACTATGTTATAAATATTAGTCATGAAATAAGTGCAAAACAATTGTGTGCTTTTTATAATATGGCAGATTCATTAATATTTCCCTCATTACAAGAGGGATTTGGTTGGCCAATTATTGAGGCTCAGGCCTGCGGATGTCCAGTCTTTACAACCAATAAACCACCAATGAATGTTATAGGTGGAAAGGGTAGCACTTATATCAATCCAAACTTCCCCATCAAAGCTGCTGAAATTATTAGCAAGAATTTTCCCCATTCATCAAAAAAAATAAATTTAAATTTTAAGAATGTTAAGAATTATTCGATTGAAAAAATGGCAAAAAAATACAATAATTTTTTTCAAAATTTATGAAAATACTTCATGTTGTGTCTTCTACAAACCCTGATGATGGGGGTGTAATTGAATCTATTAAATTAAAACAATCAATTTACAAAAAATTAAAAATTAAATGTGAAATATTATGCTTAGATGACAGTAGTGATAAGTGGCTAAAAGATAAACGATTACCAATTGTTCATTGTGTTGGATCAAGAAAAATAGCAATAAATAAATACATTAATTTATTTTTTTGGTTAAATAAATATATAAGAAATTATGACCTAGTTGTTTGTGATGGGCTTTGGCAATTTACTAATTTTGCAGTATGGAAAACGGCTACAAAACATAATGTAAAATATCAGGTAATTGTTCATGGAATGTTGGATCCATGGTTTAATAAATATATTTTTAAATATATTAAGAAATTAATATTTTGGCAATTAATACAACATAGAGTTTTAAGAGATGCAAACTTAGTTTTATTTACCTCAAAAGAAGAAAAAAATTTATCCAAAAAATCAAAGTTTTATCCTTATAATTTTAAGCAGGGGATTCTAAGCCTTCCTATTGATAAAAGTCCTTACATATTTTATAAAAAAAAAAATTCCTTCATAAATAAATTTCCAAAATTAAAAAAGAAAAAAATTATTTTATATCTTGGACGTATCAATAAAAAAAAGGGCCTTGATTTATTAATAAAAGCTTTTGATACAGTGATTAAGCACAATAATACCAAAAAAGAAATTCATTTGGTTGTAGCTGGTCCGTATGAAAAAAAATATTATATTAAAATAAATAATTTAATTAAGGATTTAAAATTAGATGAGTATATAACGTTCACAGGACCCCTATATGACAAATTAAAATGGGATGCTTATAATTCATGTCAAATTTTTTGCTTACCAACACATCAGGAAAATTTTGGTATCACTATTGCGGAAAGTCTTTCTATAGGAAAACCTGTTATTACGACAAATAAAACTAATATTTGGAAAATTCTAAATAATTATAATGCAGCTTTTATTAGTAATGATGATTATCGAGGATTAGTTAAAAGTTTAACAAGATGGAACTTATTAAATAGAAAAGAATACAATGAAATGTCTAAAAATTCTTTCCAGTGTTTTAAGGAAAATTTTTATAAGGACAAAGTTATTAATGATTTTAAAAATATATTAACGAATTAGGTTGATAAAATTATTTAGTTAAAAATAATGAAGATTAACAAACTTCTACTTTATTATTCAATACAATAAATAACAATTTAATTGCCTTTAAATAACGTGGTAAAAAAATCTTAGGATTAAATAATATTCTTGCAAGCCATCCTAAATATAATTTATCTATAAAATTTGATATTGGTGCTTGTTTTTTTGTAAAAAAAGAAATAGCTGCGCCAGAGCAAATAATAACAGGTTTATATCTTAAATTCTGCTTTAGGTAATACCCCAAAACTTCCTGTATATTACCACCAAGATTAATAATTATGTATTTTGGTTTTTGAAAATTTATTATATTAAGCAACTTTATATCTTCAATCTTATCTTTATCATATTGAGGTGCTATATATTGATTGAGATTTTTGATGTTAAGATATTTTCTGTTAATTTTTGACTCATTTAAATTTGGATCAATTAAAAATATTTTTTTTTTACTTTTTTTTAAATCTTTGATTAAATTTTTCAATAATTTGTATCCTGAAAATTTTTTTACTTTAATATTTTTTAAAAAACGCAAAAGGATACAAAAATAACCACTATCAAGTAATACAATATCGGAGTTCTGTAGAGCAATTTTATAATTAAGATCTTTATTTATTGAGGATAAACCAGGACCAGATGGCAAAACAACCAGTCCTCCTTTATTTAGTAATTTCTTTATATTAGCATAATTCGTATCAGTAAATTTTATGTCTAAAAAATTTATTCTTTTTATCATTAATTAAATCTTTTTTAAAAAACCAATTATAACTCCAGAAAAAAATTTTGGAGTTATACTGTGCATGATCTGTAGTAAAATATAAACTATTTTTGAATTAAAATAATACCCAGGATCAGGTTTGATAATAAAAGTATTATTTGAATAATTTTTAAATACTTTATTAATTTTATGTTGTGTATTAATTTTATAAAAAGATCTAAAATATTTTTTTCGTCCTGGTTGTGTTTTTTTTAATAACCAATCTTTTATTATTGATCCTTCTAATAAATTTGAAATTAACGACATGTAACTAAATTTGTGGGGTGTACGTAGACATAGAGTCCCATTCCTCTTTAATACTCTATTAATTTCTTTATAAAATATTTTTGGATATTGGATATGTTCGAAAACCCAATCACAAATTATTATATCTATAGAAGAATTTTTTAGAGGAATAATGTTATTTTCAATAAGTAAATTCTCATCAGTTGATTTATTTCTTAATATAATAGGGTCCATATCCGCACCATATAATTTCTTTACATGGGGTTTTAAATATTGGATTGATTGAATAAGTTCAATATTATTTTTATTTTGAAACCAAACACCTTTACCTGCACCTAAATCTAAAACAATTTTTTTTTTATTTATTATCGTTCTTACTCTAAGATAAAAATCTAGTGTACCATCATTAATACTAAATTTTCCTGGCAGTTTTTCGTTAGGTTTAAACATTTTATAGGTATTTAAGTTTATTCATATTTTTACTTAATTTATTAAAAATTTTTTTATAATCTTATCTCTATACTCCTTTGAGAAATTAATATAATTTTTAATAAATGCTTTTTTATATATCAAATTTGAGTCAGGGTTATTTTCTGAAAGTATAAACAATTTGTAGAAACTTTTTTCAAAATCTAATTTATTTTTATTATCAAAGCTTTCCATTGTTTTTTTGTAATTCCAGTATGTAATATCAAGATAATTTCTTTGTTTATTTTTATTTAAAAATTCAAGAATTAAATTTTGATTTTTTTTCTCTAATAATGATTTTTTTGAAAAATGATTTGGTGATAAGGTTATTCTTTTGTAATCATAAGGAGTAATTTCCCAGAAAAAACGCTTAAATTCTAGATTGCCCGTGTAAAGAATAGATAGTGTAAAAAAATTGTAGAAAATTAGACATAAAACTGCAATTTTTAAAAACAATAAATTTTTAGCTGTTTTCATTAATAATATATCTTAATTATAGTTCCTTATATCATGTTAAATTAATAATTTATTCTAAAAATTTATGTTGAGTTTATTTGCTAGTTAAAATTGAGTTAATTACTATATTTAATTTTTAATGATTAATATTTTAAATAATAAATTATATGAAATTAAATATTTTTGTTTTTTATTTGTTATTTTATTAAGTTTATTAAATTCAACACCATTAATTGCACAGGAAAAAATTGCTACTGTAGTCAAGGTTCAAAGTAATGTTTATGCAGTAAATAGTGAGGCTGAAAAAAGATTGTTGAAATTATACGATACGATTTATCTTAATGAAGAAGTCATAACTAATGAAAGATCAAATATAGTTATACAGTATTTAGATAATTCTACTGTAATATTGAAAAATAAATCATCTATTAAAGTAACTGATTTTATCCTTGGCCCTGCAAAAAATTTATTTTTAGGTGTAATAGATAAAGGGTCAGCAATTATTGAATCTGGTAAGATCGCAAAAGATAACAATAGTAAGATGGAAATCAAACTTCCAAATATGTCCTTAGATATTAGAGGGACACGTTTTAATATTGGTCAAAAAGAAGATGGAAGTTATGACGTTGGTTTATCAGAAGATAGTTTTGGCAATGTTGGAACAATTAATGTCTCTTCTGCAGACACAGTCAAAACACTTTTTGATCCAAAGCAAGTAGTCTCTGTTAATTCTGATCAAATAATTGAGAGACCGCAAACAGATATAGAAAAAGACGAGTTAGATGGAGTCACGCAAGACTTTGTTGATGTTAAAATAATTAATGAAGAAGATATCCAAAAAACTCTTGAATCACAATTATTTAGTGGAGACATTGTAGATATAAATAATGATGGTCAAATTGACCTGCTGGATGTGAAGGTGATTAGAGAAAGTATTGTAGTCACCAAACAAGAAACTATAGATTTTATTGTTGAGAATAGTAAAGAGGATAATATTAATTTTTTATCAAATGTTTTAAATGAATCCGATGAAAAAAATGTTGGACAGTCCATAGATAAAATTTTTGATACTAAAAATGACTTAGTAACAGGTGTTCTAACTGGTTTATCCAATACAGGTAATAAGTTTATAACATCCTCAGGTTCAGAAAAAAATAATGAAATTAAAGAAAAAATTTTTACCCAACTATTAAGTGGTAGCGAGCAAAATGAAAAAAAATCTAAGAATATTGAATTAATGAGTAAGATTATTACAAAATCTGATGTTAAATCCATAGAGAATATTGTAAATATTGTTAAAACTTCTAACGCTTCTGAAGCAAACTCTAATCTATCATTGCAAATTTTATCTTCAGTAGCAGATCGACAATCAGAAGAATCAATTTCATTAGAAAACGAAGAACAAACTCAAGTTAATAGATTAATTGAAGAAGCAGTTGCTTCAGCTGCTGCAAATAATAATGCTGAAAACTCTGCTTTAATTGCAAATGTGATTACTAAATCAAATGTAGAAACCATTACTCAAGTAGTTGATAATGTTCAAACTTCAAATGCTAGCACAGCAAACTCAACTTTTTCATTACAAATTTTATCTTCAGTAGCAGATCGACAGACAGAAGAATCAATTTCATTAGAAAACGAAGAACAAACTCAAGTTAATAGATTAATTGAAGAAGCAGTAGCTGCCGCTGCTGCAAATAATAATGCTGAAAACTCTGCTTTAATTGCAAATGTGATTACTAAATCAAATGTAGAAACCATTACTCAAGTAGTTGATAATGTTCAAACTTCAAATGCTAGCACAGCAAACTCAACTTTTTCATTACAAATTTTATCTTCAGTAGCAGATCGACAATCAGAAGAATCAATTTCATTAGAAAACGAAGAACAAACTCAAGTTAATAGATTAATTGAAGAAGCAGTTGCCTCAGCTGCAACAAATAATAATACTGAAAATTCTGCTTTAATTGCAAATGTGATTACTAAATCAAATGTAGAAACTATTACTCAAGTAGTTGACAATATAAAGCAAAACAATACACAAAATCCTAACGCAGGCCTTTCATTGCAAGTATTAAGTGATGTGGAAGTAAGTACTAATAAAGAATCAATAACACTTGAATCTAACCAGCAAACACAAATCAACAGATTATATGAAGAGGCGTTAGCAGCTGCAGCAGCAGAAGCAGCAGCAATATTAGCAGCAGAAGAAGAAGCAGCAGCAGCAGAAGAAGCAGCAGCAGCAGCAGCTACAGCAGCAGCAGAGGCAGCGGCAGCAGAAGCAGCGGCAATATTAGCAGCAGAAGAAGCTGCAATATTAGCAGAGGAAGAAGCAGCAGCAATATTAGCAGCAGAAGAAGAGGCAGCTGAAGCAATAGCTATTGCAAAGGCAAATAATCTAACTGCTAAGTGTAATGCAGCAAGGGCCAATGTTGAAAATATCAAGGGTACAAAAATAACAGCTACAACGAATAGAAACCAAACTCAATCAGATGAGCAAGCAGCATTGATATTGTATAATAATGCAAAAAAAGCAGTTAAACAATTTGCCTCTCCCGTAACAGAAGAAGAGATTGCAGAGCTTGATCAATTGAAGTCTACACGAGATGCTTTAAAAACTTCATATGATATAAGCGTAACGGCAGCAGAGGATGCCAGCATAACGTTAACAAATTTAAATATAACATTAGAAACAGCAAGAACTACTAGGGACACATTATGTGCACAAGCAGCAGCTGCACAATCAGCAGCAAACCTCTAGTGAATTATATATAAAAATTATATGAAAATAAAAAAATTATACAGATATACCTTTCTAACATTATTTACACTTATGGTAATTTTTAATGGTGGGTATAGTAATTTTTCCATTCAACTTAATTCTATAGGCATATCGGTATTATTTTTACTTCTATTAAGAGAAAAAAATTATTCAAAACATATGCAAAAAATTTTTATTCAAAACAAAATAGCAATTTACTCATTTATAGTTTTTTTGATTTTTTTAATTTTTCAAATTTTACCTTTACCTGTCAATTTTGTGCAATTAGCATCACCAACAAAATATGATTTATTGATAAATATGGAGTTTGAGAATAATTTTACGTCGATTAGTTTAGATCCATCTAACTCATTTTTTAGTTTTTTGAATTATTTTTCATTATTTTTATATTTAATAATTTTTAAAAGTATTTTTTACAAAACCTCCCATGTAATTAATTTTTATTATTTCCTAACTTTACTAGGAGCAGTGACTTCCTGTGTAGCTGTATACTTATATTTCATAGGTAATCCTGATTTTCTTTTCATAAATAATTCATCTTATAAAGACTCTGCTACTGGATTTTTTATTAACAGAACTGTATTTTCATGTTTTTTAGTTTTGTGTTTATTTTCTGGAATTGAATATCTAAGGAATTTAGACATATTAAAAAAAGACACTATTGATAATTTTTTTAAGAAAATCTATTTAAGAATCTTTATTCTATTGATAACTATTGGGATAATTACCTCTTTTTCTAGATTGGGTAATTTTCTATTTATTTCATTAATCATAATTTTTGTAATTAAGTTGTTGTTTCTTGATAAAAAAAAAAACAAACTATTTTTATATTCTTTGCTTATTATTATCTTATTTGATTTACTGATTATGGGATATTACTTTGGTTCAGAAAGGTTGATCACTAGATATTCATTTTTAGCTAACGATATGAGTGGCTACATAGAGACCTCCACAAACAATAATCTATCAAGAAGCAATCTTTCATACTTTGCTTTAAGTGAGTTTAAAAATTTTATATTTTTTGGTTATGGGGCAGGCGCTTTTGAATATCTATTTAATATCAGATATGAAAATTTGTCTTATTATTACACTATACATGCTCACTCAGATCTAGCAGAGTTTTTAGGTGAATTTGGTTTAATTGGCTTTAGTATAATTGGAACAAGCATTTTTTTTTTATTCTTAAGAAATAAACTTTTGTATTTTAAAAATTTGTTGCTTTTATACTTTATGTTTTTAATCTTATTGTTTGATTTTTCTTTGCATGTACCAATAATTCAATTAACTTTTTTGATTTTATTGAGCATTAATTTAATGAATAAAAAAAATATTAGTAAATTGTAAATAAAAATTATTCAGTTATGTTTTCTGAGCTTGTTTTAACACCATCTTGAATAATGGGGTTGTATGAAGTGAATAATTCAGTTTGAGGTGTTAACAGACTTATAACTCTATTCCATTGGACTAGTTTTGTTGGCGGTATAAAAACTATATCTTTTGATTGTAATTTAAATCTTTTACCCAAGATTAGGTTAACTGGATTTGATACATCGAGCTCAAATACATTTATCTTTAAAAATTGGTTATAGTCTTCTCTTATAACATATATTTTCTTTGCATTAGCAGTAAGTTTATTCAACCCACTTGTAGAAAGTAATTCTGTTAATGAAAAATCGTTATTGGGAAAATATATTCCAGGCTTACTCACTTCACCAAAAACCTGTATTGAATCTGAGTTTCTATCTATAAATATTACATCTTCTTTTTTTAAATAAAAGTTTTCTTTGGGATTTTTACTTTGAAAGACTTTATTTAAATTTATTTTATAAACTTGGTTGTCTCTTCTTAATAAACCTTTACTCCCTAATAATTTATCTTGTGAGTTTGGATTGTAATCAGCCTGAACAGCGGCATCAATTAATCTTATCGGTTTTTGATCAAGGTTAATAGTTAATTGATTTCTTACAGCTCCAAGAATATATATTTTACTGCTATTATATTCCACTATTTCAATCTGTAATGCTGGGTTTTTATAATACTTACCCAAAACTGAAATTAAGTTATCTTGTGCTTTATTTATATCAAACCCTTCAACATTAATTTTTCCAATAAAGGGAACATCAATATCTCCATTAGGATCAATTGTATAAGAACCATCTATATCATCTGTATCTGTCAAATTAATTGAAATAACATCAGATGATCCCAGAACATAACTGTAATCGTAGTCATAAATATTATTAAAATTTTTTATAGAAAAAGAAAGCTCATCTAATTTAGAATCATTAAATTTATTAATCTCAAATTCATTTAAGTTGTTAATCTTAATAATTTCTATTTCAATATCTTTAATTGTGAAGTAATTACTTAAATTATTTTGACTAGATTGACTTCTAGGTGCTTTATTAATTCCAGGTAATTGTGAGCAGCCATAGGTAAAAAATAGAAAAAATGTTATTTTAATTAATCGTATATAAAATTTCACGTTTATTTTTGAAGTATAATAGTTAAATATTGTATTAATTTAAGTGTTTAGACAATATAACGTATATTACATAAATTCTGTATATAAAAATTTTGTAAATAAATTAAAAAAAATATGAATAACAAATTACATAATTTAATAGATATATTTGATATAGGTGACTTAAGTTTTCTTATTTTACTTGCAAAAAAGAATATAAAAAATCTTATTTTTTCAACATTTTTGGTATCACTTGTTGTTTTACTTATCTCTCTAAATCTTGAAAAAAAATACTTAAGTGAAGCAACTTTGGTTATAGCTCAGGATGAAAATAAGTTTACAGATATAGAGGAGGCCTATTCTCAGGATGCTATATCTAATAGGGTAAACAACCAAATGGCTATATTAAAAAGTGACGAGGTGATGGAATATATTGTTAATGATGAGAAAAACACACTTGAATTCAAAAAACTTTATTCAACTAAAAAGAAAAATATATTTAAAAGAATTTTTACGAAGCCAGTTATAATTAATAAAAAATATATAAAATCACTATTAACAAATAATTTTACTGTAACAAATATACCAAGAAGTGATGTTTTATTGTTAAGTTTTATATCAAACAATCCTAGGGCATCACAACTTGCATTAAAAAATATTATAAATTCTTATCAGCGTTATGAAGTAGATAGTAAAATACAAATTACAAATTATGCAAATGTAAAGATAACTGAAAGATTAAAAGAACTTACAATCCAAATGGATATTGCTGATAAAAAATTAGCACAGTATAAAGAAGAAAACGACCTAGTTGATACAGGCGATGTTAAGGCTTTGAAGATCAAAGAAATTCAATCATTATCTACAAATATATTTGATCTAAAACAAAAAATACAGAAACAAGAAAATGATTTAATATCAGTAAAGGCTGCAAATGGTGATGTAGATATTCTTCTAGCAATAGAAGATTTAAGTAGCAGAAAAGAAATTTCAAATATTAAAAATAATCTTACTGCTAATAAAAATAATATCCAATCGTTATTATTGATATATACAAAAAACCATCCAAAAGTGGCCCAAGGATATGAATTGGAAAAAAGCCTCAATACACAATTAAAAGAAATTTTAAACGAGGTAATTCAAAAAAAAGTTTTTGAACTTAGTAATTCAAAAAATTTTATAGAAATGTCAGAAAAAGACCTTGAAAATGCTACAGATGAACTAAGAGTAATAGAACAAAAAGAGGCAGGAATGTTAAATTTTGCAAGAGAGGTTGAAAGCAGTAGAAAATTATATGAAAGTTTTTTACAACGAGTTAAAGAGACAAACGAAGCTCAAAATTTACAAATCTCAAAACTAAAAATAATAGAATCTCCAAGTTTGCCAGTGGGGCCATTTTCTCCAACACCATATAAAAATTTTATTATGTCATTAATTGTTTCATTTATAGGTTTTTATGGATTAATATTTTATAAAGAAATGAATTCATCAATTATTAAAACTCCAGAGGCAATTGAGCATTTAAATATTCCACAAATAGGCGTTCTGCCTAAAGTTACTGACATAAAAAAAGGATATCATATTTTACAAATGTTTTTAGAGGACAGTGAATCAAATTTCTCAGAGTCAATTAGATCTTCAAGAGCAATTATTGAATCAAAATATAAAAAGAACTCAAGCTATCTGGTTACATCTAGTAACCCTTCCGAAGGTAAAACTACTTACGCATTTAACTTAGCTCTATCATTGGAAAAAACTTATAAAGTTTTATTTATCGAAGCTGATATTCGAAGACCGTCTGTACTGAATAGTTTTTATAAATTTGACAAAGAAATATTTGGATTAGGTGAAATCATATCTGCTAATAATAGTTTAAAAGAAACTATTTTTGAGGTTCCCGGTACAAATTTAAAGATTATTACATCTGGTGCAAAAAGATTTGATATGTCTGATATTGTTAATAAAGAACAATTACGTAAGTTTTTTGATGTATTAAAATTAGAGTATGACTATGTAATTATTGACTCCCCTCCAGTTCAACCAGTATCGGATACTTTAATACTTACACAAGCTTCTGATTATAACTTATTTGTTGTAAGATCAGAGACCTCAAGAACATTGGCCTTCATGTCATCTATTAAAAAAATCCATAATGTGGGGGCTAAAATTGATGGAATTATTATTAATGATCTAGATACATCAAAAGATAGTTATTACAATTACAATTACAATTATAATTATAATTATAATTACTACAGAGATAAGGCTTAGTTGTGTGTTTAGGTTAGAAAAAGTTTTTCAAAACGACGATTTTTTATTTTTAAACTTTTATATATTTATAAAAACGCTTGTTCTTTTTTTAACTATCTATACTTTTTCAATATTAGAATTTAATTCAATTCATGATTTAACTAGTTTTACTATTTTTGAAAATTCGAAATTTTATAATTTTTCAATATATATATCTTCGATATATTTTATAATATCTTTTTTCTTTAGATTAAAAAAAAGATATGCACTTAATTTTTTAACCTTTTTAAAGCAAGATATACAACCATTATTTTTATCTCTATTATTAACTTTTACACTATTTTTTTTCTTAAATGATAATTTTAATTTTAATATTACTATTGCACTTTTATTAGTCATTATGATTTTTAATCTATTTATTTTAAAAAAAATAATAAATTATTTATACAATTTTTTAATAGATGAAAATATCATTCAAAGAAATATTATGCTGATAGGGTCAATAGATTCTATTAGATTAATTCTTAAAGAAAATCTTGATAATATGAATGTTTACAAATGTTGTTTAGTTTTTGAAAAAAATTCAGAAATTATTAATAGACTTAGACTGGAATTTAAAATTCCAACTTTTGATGTTAATGATGATATTAGAGCTATTTTGGAATATCATTCATTAGGACAAATTTGGATTTTAGATGACAAAACTAAAAATATTGATTCATATTTAAATAAAATTTTAAAATTTTCAGTTGATCTTTTAGTAGTAAATTTAAAGGATAAACCAATTTTAGGAAGTGAAAATATGATCAATAGCAAATATCAATTTTTTAATTATGAAATATCTAGATTTTATGGTTTTAATTTATTTGTTAAAATTTTAATAGATAAAATTTTATCTTTATTCTTTATAATTATATTATCTCCAGTTTTTATCTTATCATTATTATTCCTTTATTTAGAAGATGGTTACCCCTTATTTTTTACTCAAGACAGAACAGGTTGGGATGGTAGAAGATTTAAAATCTTTAAAATTCGCTCACTACAAAAAAATAAGTTTGACACAAAAATCCAAGTTATTAAAAATGATAATAGACTTTTAAAAATTGGAAAAATTATTCGAAGATTTAGTATTGATGAATTACCTCAATTCTACAATGTTCTAATTGGAGACATGTCTATAGTTGGTCCTAGACCCCATATGGTTGAGCACGATATTTTATACTCTAGTTTGTTTAAAAGTTTTTTAAAAAGACACAAAGCAAACCCTGGAATGACTGGCTGGGCTCAAGTAAGTGGTTTTAGAGGATCAACCCCTTCAAGTGATCTTATGAGAAAAAGAATGGAACACGATTTATGGTATTTAAAAAATTGGACAATTTGGTTAGACTTTTACATAATTTTAAAAACTTTTTATGTAATCTTTAAAAAAATAGATTAGGTAACTTTAAAAATATCAAATAATCTTCTGAAGTCATATTAAATTAGTGTCATATTGACTCACTTATTTTGCTTTTTAAGCTAAAATATTGACATTCACTCAATAAAACTTATGGTTGAATTGTGGTAAATATTTATTCTATAAAAGAAATTTTAGAGGCATCAAACAAAATTCTTGAATCCACTAATGATAGTATAAATGGTCCTTCTGAAAATATCTCTCTTAAAGATATAAAAGTCTTAGAAAATAAAAAAGATTTTAACGCATTGACGGATAAGCCTTCAACTTTAAAGATAACTGATAGTAGAAAGGATATCCCAGAAGTTTTAGAAAGAATCATATTAAAAGCTGAAAGATCACAATTAAATACTAACAAGTCAATAAACGACGAAACTAATCGTAAAGAGAAAAAAAACTTATTAGAACAAAATAAAATAAATCAAAAAGACTTAATTGACGATCTTTATAAAACCTTTGGAAAAAAAATAAAAAGAAATTCATTAAAATTAATATTAGAACTTAGAAATGATATAATTCATTTAACTAAAGATATATCCAAACTAAAAGTAAATAAAAGTGAAATAGAACAAAAAAATATAAAACTAAATAGAAATATTGATAATTTAAAAGAAACAGAGAGCAGTCTAAAAAATAATTTAGGTCAAAGTATAAATGGTTTTAACAAACTAAATTACGAAAATAAAAATCTTAAATTAACACTTAATAAACTAGAAGAAAAGCTATTAGATAATAATAAAAAATTAAATGAAACTGTTGATACTAATAATCAATTAAATCATAGTCTAAAAAGAAGCAAAGAAAACTTTAGTACACTGTATGATAATCATAAAGATTTAAAACTGAATTTTAGTACAGTTGAAGAAGATCTAAATTACAAAAAAAAAAAATTAAGCATATCAAGTGAGCTTAACGAAAAATTAGAAAATAAGATTAAAAATCTAGAAAACAAATTAATTGAATACAAAGATATAGAGCTCGATCTTAGTTCAAAAGTTAAAAAATTAGAAAATTATATTTTTAGATCTAATACAAAAAATGACGAACTTTCAAACCAAAATAAGAATTTAGAAAAAAATAATACTGAGTTAAAAACTAAGATAGATTCAGTAGGGCATATCGATGTATATCTTGACGAGATAAATCAATTAAAGTTAAAAAATAAGGATCTAGAAAATACAATTGAAAAATTAAAATCTTATGAAGACAATAATGATCAAAATATAAATATTATTAAAGAATTAGAAAATAAAATAAAATACTACCAAGAAGAAAATATTAGAATTAGTAATCAATTATATGAAGCAAATAAAAGATTTGATATTATTAAAAGTGAGATTGAAGTATTACAAGATCAAAGATCAAGCTTAATTGCAAAAATAAATTCAGTAAATGATGTAATTGGAAACTCTAAAATTGTGACAAATGTTTTTCAAAATAGCCAGCCACAAAATACTAAAGTTTCTATAACAGATCCAAAAATAAAAATAGAGACACAGAGTAAAGATATTGACAAAGAAATATTAAATATTTTCTCTAAATAAATTTAAAATTAACTTTATTCTACATAAATGTAGATCATTATAAACTTTAGAAAAGTAACAAGATACAATGTATTAATTTTTGTTTTTAATAGATTTTTTTTTATAAAGGCTGTTATAAATATTTTCTGCAATTTTGAAATCCTCAGGCCAGTCAACATCAAAAGATTTTATTTTTTTAATGTCTAATAACAAAGGATTTTTTCCAATTCTATCATTTAAATTAATATAATTTTTTTTAGAGGTCAGAAAAATTGAATTATTAACTATAAATAATCTCTTAAGAGACTGAGTGGGTGGCCATTTTTCTTTTTTTTTATTAAAATTAATTGGCTTTTTTTCATCATAGATAAAATCCTGAATTTTAGTAACACCCATTAGTGAATCATTTTTCTTAATATTTTTTTTATAATACATTATTGCATTCTCATAATCTTTTGTCTGAAAAAATGGTGATGTAACGTGTGTCCAAAGAACATGATCTGACTTAATAATTTTAGGTACGTACTTTACTAAATCATCAGTACTTATCGAACTAGTGCAAAGATAATCTGGTCTTTTATCTATAATTAATTTTTTTATTTTTTTATTTTTCAGATAATCTAAAATTTTTTTATCGTTAGTTGATACAACAATGTTTTGTACACCTTTAACCTTAATTAATTGTGATAATTTCAATTCAAATAATCCAAACTTAATATTCGAAAATTTCTTAATATTTTTATTTTTTATTCTTGCACTTGAGCTTCTACATGGTAAGAAAATATCAATTTTCATTATTTATTTTGTTTCATTTTATATCATACAACCTTTAATCATTAGTACTAGTTTACAATTGTTTTATGTTTTAACTAAATTTCATCTAGTGGTTGAATTTTAATTTTTTATCATTCTTCATAATCTAAGTTTGATTTTAGATACATCAAAGCTTTTAAATTATTCTTAATTGTTAAAAATTTTAAAAAGAGTTATTAATAGTTAATTTGATGATATCCATATTATGATATTATTTATAATTACTAGTAAACAAAATAAAAATATTTTTTTTGTTCTATTGCAGACTAAAGAAAAATTAAAATTTAGCTTATGATTAAAAATAAAAAAATACTAGTTGTTGGTGCAGGTGGTTTCATCGCAGGACATTTAATAAAACGTCTTTTAGAGAATGGGAATTCAATTACAGTTACAGATATAAAGCCTAAAGAATTTTGGTTTCAGGATTTTGATATAGTTACAAATTTTTATTCTACAGATATGAAGGATATTACAAACTGTAGAAAAGTAACAAAAAATATTGATTATGTTTTTAATATGGCTTGTAATATGGGTGGAATGGGATTTATTGAAAATAATAAAGCTGAATGTATGCAATCTGTATTAATTAACACGAATTTATTGATTTCATGTAAAGAGAACAAGGTTCAAAGATACTTTTTTTCTTCAAGTGCTTGTGCCTACAATACAACTAAACAACAAGATGTATATATTGAAGGTTTAAAAGAGCAAGACGCGTATCCAGCAGATCCAGAGGACGGTTATGGTTGGGAAAAATTGTTTAGTGAAAGAATGTGCAGACATTTTATGGAAGATTATGGACTTGAAATTAGAGTTGCAAGGTATCACAATATATACGGCCCTTTTGGAACTTATGATGGTGGAAGGGAAAAAGCACCAGCAGCCTTATGTAGAAAAATTATTCAAGCAAAAAAAGAAAAAAAAAAATATAAAGATGTCTGGGGTGATGGAAAACAAACAAGATCTTTTTTGTATGTTGATGAATGTGTTGAAGGTACTTTAAGATTATTTGAGTCTGATTACTCAGATCCAATTAATATTGGAAGTGATGAACAGGTTTCTATTAATCAAATGATTGAAATGATAGAAGTTATTTCAGGTGTTGATAAATTAAATAAAAATTATCAATTAGATAAACCAAAAGGTGTGAGAGGAAGATCTAGCAATAATGATTTGATAAAAAAAGTACTTAATTGGAGTTATAAAATGAGTTTAAAAGATGGTTTGTCTAAAACCTATAAATGGATAGACGATGAAATGAGTCAAAAAGGTTTAAATTTAAATAAATATACAAAATCCTAAATATATAGATTTCCATATTTCATAATTGAACTAAAAATATTTTGTCTTTTATTCATTCAATTAATTTAAATAATATAATATTATTGTTATTATAGTAATAATTCAGTAAAAGTTTTCATTGTAATAATACTCACTAAACCTACTGTTACCATTGCGATAAATCCTACAACAAAAGGTTTATAACCCATGGATTTTAGGTCTTTTAAGTTTGTTGATAAACCAACTGCAGCCATAGCCATACTTAAGAAAACCTTGGCGGAATCTTTAATGGTTAATACTAAGTTTTGCCAAATAATTTGAGAACCTTCTGTTAAAAATAGTTGGTCTCCAATATTTCGAAATATAATCATTCCAATAAATCCTAATACAAAGTACGGGAAAATATTTAGTAAAGAATAGTTTTTAGACTTAGTTTCATTTCTATTATAAAGATAAGCAAATAAGGGAATCATAATAACTAAAAAAGTATTTCTAATTAACTTTGTAACTGTTGCGATATTTAAAGTTTCAGGACTATTAAATTGTTGATCGTAAATTAATCCAGCTGCTGCAACTTGTGAGGTTTCATGAATTGCTGTTCCTAAAAAAAGTCCCACAAACATCGGATCTCCATTAAAATATATATTTGCAAAATATGGATAAACTAACATTGAAATTATTCCAAAGACCGTGATGTTTGCGATTGCATAAGCAACTTCACCTTTATTTGCTTTAATTATTGGAGCGGTTGCCATAATTGCTGTTGTTCCACAAACAGTACTTCCAATTGATATTAAGTAAGCCATTCTTGTTGAGATTTTTAATTTTTTAATTAGTAATTTAATTACAATTAATACGCTTATGATGCAGATAACGATTAATGGTATAGCCACAGAGCCAAACTTTAAAAATTCAAATGGTTTTAATTGAATACCAAGACAAATTATTCCAAGTTTTAAAATATATTTTTGAGTAAAATTTATTCCAAGTAAAAAACCTTCCCTCATTTGAAAAATATTTCCAAGTACAATTCCTAATAGAATTGCAATCATTGCTGTTGATATTGGGCTTTTAGCGTAACCTAATAATTCAATACCAATAATATTATTTAAACCCTGAGATAAACTGT
>Ga0209601_1001102_pt1 | contig 19636 bp, 20 predicted proteins | sample COGITO_mtgs_1104_4_FD_184796 | JGI IMG/M metagenome (GOLD analysis project Ga0209601, IMG submission 184796) | Pelagic marine microbial communities from North Sea - COGITO_mtgs_110426 (SPAdes) (version 2) | ecosystem: Environmental > Aquatic > Marine > Epipelagic ...
CAAGCACATCAATTTCAAGCTAAACCGTGCTGCTGCTCTCGCTGAGTGGCGTCGATTATTGAGCGCATAGATTTAGGTTGTGAGCGAAATTTGGTGGGTGCTCTCATTATTTTGACAGCACCCTTTGAAATATTACTTGGCTAAATGTCTCGCGATTACGAAGTCCCCGGATCGTAACCTTTTAGGTGAATAATACTAGCCACTTTATTATGCTCGAACGGCTACAGCTGATCGCCAACCGGGTTGAAGACGATTGGCTTAGCGCCTGTGTTTAAAATAAATGTTGACCTATTCCAACACAAGTCTTAATAAAATGAAATGACGTTTTATCTGACGAAATCTATGGGAGTGAGGTAGTTATAGACCTCAATAATTAAAAAAAATAAGGAAGAAACTGAAATGAAAAAAGAAAAGAGAAGATTGCTGCTTACGGTCAGCCTCATTGCCAGCAGTTTGGCAGTTGCTACGCCTGCGTTCTCCGAAGGAGAGGTGGTGTTTTCATCTTGGGGCGGATCATTCCAGGATGCGCTACGTTCAGCCATGCTAGACCCTGCCGCAGCAGCGCTGAATGTGACGGTTAAAGAAGATACTACCAACGGTATTCAGGACGTGCGTGCGCAGATTACAGCGGGTGCCGTCGCATGGGATGTGACCGAGCAGGATTTGCCCTCATGCGAAACGCTGAGCCGCGAAGGTAGCCTTGAGCCGATTGATTATTCAATTGTCGACACAACGGGCATCCCCGAAGAGCTGATCCACGAAAACTATATCGGCTTCATCAACTTCACTAAAGTGATCGCGTATCGTAAGGATGCCTTTGGCGACAATGGCCCTTCCAACTGGGCAGAGTTCTGGGATCTGGAAAACTTCCCCGGCAAGCGTGGCATGCACGGCAAGGTGAACTACAACCTTGAAGCCGCGTTGATGGCCGACGGTGTTGCCCAAGATGACGTTTATGACGTGTTGGCGACGGATGACGGCAAAGCAAGGGCTTGGGCCAAATTGGCAGAGATCGCACCGGAAGTCACCGTTTGGTATCGTGGTGGATCACAATCTGCACAGTTGCTGCGTGATGGTGAAGTGGATGTGATCCACATGGGCCATAACCGAGTGGAAAGTGTAAGCGCATCAGGTGTTGAAGTTGCTTATGCATTCGATGGTGGCACAATGGACGTTGATTGCTTGCTGGTACCAAAGGGCGCACCAAACGCCGAAAATGCGATGCGTCTGATCAACGAATTGCTAAGTGCCGAAGCGCAAGCGCGACTGGCGATTACGATGCCGCTTGGCCCTGTGAATGCAGGTGCGTTTGATACCGGTATTATCTCGGACGAGCAAGCCTTGCTGGTTAACACGCACCCCAGCAACTACGACAAACAGCTTTTGGTTGATCCAAACTTCTACATCGGCCAATTGGGTGAGTTGACTGAAAAGTTTGATACGCTGATCCAGCAGTAATCGAATTGGGCGTAGCGCATTTTGCATTGCGCCCATTATTGTTAAGTTAGGAGCCTACATGTCATCTGCTGCCCAATCCCTCCCCATCGACATATCCAACCTGTGCAAAGCCTACGGATCAATCAAAGCGCTTGATGATGTGTCGCTGAATATTGCTGCAGGCGAATTCCTGACGCTGCTTGGGCCGTCAGGCTCAGGCAAAACAACGCTTCTGATGGCACTCGCTGGTTTTGTTCGTCCTGACGGTGGCTCGATCCGGTTCGGCGATCGCGAAATGATTGCGACACCGCCGCACAAACGTGGCCTTGGTATGGTTTTTCAAAGCTACGCATTGTTTCCATTCATGACGGTTGCTGAAAACGTGGCCTATCCGCTGAAAATCCGTGGGGTTTCCAAAAGCGATCAAAAGACACGCGCCGAACGCGCGTTGGATACGTGTCAGCTTGGCGGCTATGGGGATCGGCGCATCACCCAATTGTCCGGCGGCCAAAGACAGCGAGTAGCCCTTGCTCGAGCGATGGTGTTCGAACCGCAGATTATCCTGATGGATGAGCCCCTGTCCGCGCTCGACAAAAAGCTCCGCGAACAAATGCAGATTGAATTGAAGGCGCTCCATCAAAAATTGGATGCAACCGTTGTATATGTAACTCATGACCAGCGCGAAGCCCTGACGATGTCAGACAGGATTGCGGTGGTCAATCATGGGCGGATCGAGCAGGTCGAGACTCCTGAGCGGCTCTATCGTCAGCCGCACAGTTTCTTTGTTGCGGATTTTATTGGTGAATCAGTTTCCTTGCCGGTTAAAGTGGTCAACGGTACAGCGCAACTCAATGGGCGCGTGATTAAATCTGATTTGCCCATTGCCCAAGGTAGCGGGGGCCATCGCTTGGTGATCCGGCCTGAGTTGCTGGAAGTCACCGCGGGTGCTGTGCCTGAAACAGCAAATGATCTGTCCGGAAATGTCCATGACATCATTTATCAAGGCGATAGCGTATTGGTTATCGTCCAGCACGACGGCGAAGGTCAAATAAATGTGCGCGTCCCTGCCAATCGCGCTGGCCAGGCCGGTCTGCCTTCCAAGGGGGAGCGTATTGGCCTTGCCCTGCATCCCGAAGATACAATCATCGTGCCGGAACATGTGGCATGAGTATCGCCGAGTCCAATGCAGCTAGCCCGATGCTTCAGAACGCAAGCACGCTCAAATCCGAAGAGCGCCGTGAACGCATGACCTTTTTCGGGCTTTCGTTGCCCGCAGTTCTTGCCATTTTGATTGTCGTGTTTGTGCCAGTTTTCTGGCTGTCTTCGCTGTCGTTTTACAATGCTGCTGGTGAGTTGAGCTTGGAAAACTACGAACGTATTTTCAACAGTGCGCTTTATCGGCGGACCTTTGTGGTCACCTTTCAGATCAGCATCTCGGTGACGGTGATTTGCGTCTTTATGGGGTATCCGCTGTGTTACTGGCTGACAAGAGTGTCGGACAGAACAGCCGCCATTCTGATGGTCTTCGTGCTGGTCCCGTTCTGGACTTCGGTTCTGGTGCGTACATACGCTTGGCTGGTGCTATTGCAGCGCAATGGCATCATAAATTCGTCGTTGATGTCGATGGGCATTATCGAGGAACCGCTGCAACTGGCGCACAACCTTACGGGTTCAATCATCGGTATGGTACATATTATGCTGCCGTTTCTGATCCTACCACTTTACGCGACCATGCGGAGCGTTGACACCGATCTGGTTCGGGCTGCGGTTGGGCTTGGCTCTAGCCCGCGCGGGGCGTTTTGGCGGGTCTTTTTCCCGATGTCTCTGCCGGGCCTCTTTGCCGGTATCGTGCTGGTCTTTATCTTATCTCTCGGCTTTTTCGTAACGCCTGCTTTGCTTGGCGGTGGCCGGGTGCAGATGCTGGCACAGCGGATCGAAAGCACAATCACAGTCTATTCCAATTGGGGTGCTGCATCGGCCTTGGGCGTTGTCCTGTTGCTTCTGGCACTGATGATGATCTGGCTCATGAACCGTGTCTTCGGTCTCGACAAACTCTTCATGCGCTAAGGATCCGAAAATGGAACAAGTTGGACAACGTAAAATTGACGGTTTGTGGCTGACTGTTGTCGGCATTGCGGTGCTGTTCTTTCTGATCCTGCCCACGCTGATCGTGATCCCCATGTCGTTTTCGGGGGCTTCCTTTCTGGAATTTCCGCCTACGTCGTTCTCGTTTCGTTGGTACGAAAGCTATTTTACGTCTCCAGAATGGATGAGCGCCACGAAGACGTCATTGATAGCGGCGGTATTGACCACAGCGATTGCGACACCCTTGGGCTCACTTTGTGCCTATGGCCTGCATTGTTCGACCCCGCGGATTAGGAACACGGCACAGATTCTTGTGATTATGCCCATTGTCGTCCCGGTGATCCTGATCGCCGTAGGCGTGTTCAGCCTTTATGCCAAGCTGGGACTCAATTACACGCTTACCGGTATTGTGATCGCGCATACTGCGTTGGCGCTGCCCTTTGTGATCGTGACCGTCATGTCCGGATTGCAGAATTATGACTTTGATCAGGAGTTGGCGGCGCGCAGTCTGGGGGCATCACGAGCTTATGCGCTGTGGACAATAACGGTACCGCAGGTCAAATTCTCGATCCAGACTGGCGCCTTCTTGGCCTTCATCACATCGCTCGACGAGGTGGTGATTTCGATGCTGGTCTCGGGTGGGGACAACGCCACGATTACCCGCCGCATGTTCAATTCACTGCGTGATCAACTTGATCCGACCATCGCCGCGATTTCGACCTGCCTGATTGTCATATCGGTCGCCATGTTGGTCGGAGTTCAGCTGATTGGTCGCAATAAGAACTCTGACAAATGATCCACTTTTTAAATTTCACCAATCTCGGCCCGGATCTGGTGAGCGGCATCAAGCACCGCAGCGCGATAGTCGTCGACAACGGATTCGCTGAAGCGAACGCGCAGACCCGACAGGCTAACAGCACCCAACAGCTCACCCTCAAGTCCAAGAACCGGAACAGACAATCCGGCGACGTCTGGATCACGTTCGCCAAGGCTGAGATAATACCCAGCCTTCCGGATGTTGGTGGCCTGCTTGCCCTCCCGCAAGGAATAAGCATCCAGCACCTGGCCGGACGAGCCCATGCTCAACGGAATGATCTCACCCTCTTCGACATGATCCCGCGCAAGCCTGTGCGAATTGACGCGGTACAGGCAAACGCCGGAATTGCCGCGCTGCACGTAAAACGACGCGCTTTCCCCGGTTGCACTCACCAGGCTCGCCAGCACAGGGCGTACAATCGGCCCCATGCGCAGGTTCTGGCGAAATACGGATCCAAGACGCCACAAAGACGGCCCGAGGTGAAACAAGCCTTCGGCGTCTCGCGTGATATGACCAAACTTTTCAAGCGAGACACTCAGACGCAGGATTGTCGCTTTGTTGACACCACTACGGTCCGCAACCTCTTTCAGAGACAGACCCGTATCGCCGGGCTCAAAGCAGTCCAGCACACGCAATGCGCGTTCAACCGCTTCGACACCACCTGTTGTGTCCGATGCTTGGGCTTTGTCGGGCATGGGCAAACCTTTCGACGCAATTACTTGGCTGTTTGTAGCCAATTTGGACGCAATTGGAAATCACAATCAATGAAAGCATCTGGCAATGAATAACCCGCAGAAACGATCGATGTTAACCGGATATGCCAGTCTGCCATTTGGCGAGATTTCGCAATGTGTGGCGGGCGATATTGGGGTTTTGGGCGTTCCAATCGAAGTCGATAGCGGGCCCCGAATGGGAGCCTCTTTGGCACCGGATGCGTTACGTAAGATGGCCGGGCAACTTGAGGTCGACTTGCCTGCAGCTGGCCGGGATCTTGGGAATTTGGATCCGTCGGGGGATTGGTCCGGCGTATTGAAGCATCTTGTGACGCAAATGGTAGCCGGTGACATTGTGCCGGTTGTTTTTGGTGGCGCGTCAAATGTTGCTTCGGGCGTGCTGCAGGCCTTGCCTGATCTTCCAGTTGTCGCAGCCATGCCACTGGCTTGGGGCGATGTCGCTGCGCGAAAAGAAGAAACGATATGGGTGGGGCTGAACGGCGGACAACCCGCAGATGTATGGGATCAGATTAACCAACGCTCGATGGCCTGGCGTACTGCTCGGCAGTTGGATGAAGGAAACACCGGTTTTTCTAGTATGCCCAAACGAGCTATTCTTTGGGTTGATATATCGGTCATTGATCTTGGGCATGCAGCTGGCGCTGTCGGTCTTAATCCCGGCGGGATGAAACCCGAAACGTTGGTTTCAGTCATCGAGGCAATGACCTGTAGCTGGCAGGCGATTGTGATCACTGGCCTTGCGCCTGCGCGTGACACGCGTGGCATGTCGGAACTGGTGGCTATTGAAACCCTCAACGCGGCCTTGCGCAATGGGTGATACAGCACAAATGCAATTTGACTCGATCCCCAGTTTTCTGGGTGTACCTGTTGGCGATTTGGAAGATCTTGTGCCCGGACAGGTCGCAATAGCAGGGTATTTTTGTGACAATCTCGACCTGCCAGTGGCGGGACAACGCTACCTCGCAAGACAGTTGCGATATGCCTCCCTACCCGAAAATGCGTCTGCGAATGCAATTGATCTGGGGGATGTAAACGTATTTCCGCTTGAGCCGGACAAGCATTTTTCAGCAGTTGTCTCGCAATGCGAGGCGGTCCTGGAAACCGGCGCGCGGATGGTGCTGGTTGGTGGTGATTCCAGTGGCCTAAAAGCGCTTGGCATTGCTGCGCAGAAGGTCACAGGTGCGGATGTCACTGTTTTACCGTTAAAAGGGGACATTTCGGGTAATCTGTCTAAGCCTCAACCAGTCATCCTGTCTGTGGATTTAAACAAGCTTGCGGGCATCTGGATGTCGCACCCGAGCCGCTTGACCGGCCTGTCGCCCGCACAAATGATTGCGCAAATTGACGCCACACCAGGTAATGTTATTGCTGCGGTGGTTTTTGGACTTGTCCCAGCATTAGACCATCGTGGAACCACGGAAACCCGCGCGGCGCTTGCAATTTTGCAAGCAGTGGCTGAGCGCCTTGAGAAAGGAGCTCCTTGATGCCTTTACGGTCCGCTCCATTGCCGCGCATGGCAGGGCATTTGTCGTTCATGCGCGCCCGAACCAAAGCTATCTGCGATGTCATGCCTGGCGATCTGGCGGTGCTTGGCGTCCCGTTTGAAGACATAAGCGCGCCCTACGCTGGCCAGTCTCTGGCGCCGCGCGCATTGCGCGAAACCTCGGTATATTTTGGCTGGCATGCAAACCCTCAATTCAGCCACCCAGTTGATATTGATGCACGACAAGACATTCAAACCGACGGCTTGCATGAGCGGTTGTGCGACCTCGGGGATATATCGCTGGGACCCGATGAAGCGATTCAGGCGACATTGAAGGCGGCAATAAGTCAGATCAGTCGCAATGGTGCCTGTGCCATAATATTAGGCGGTTCGGATAGCCTGTCCGAGACAGTGCAGAGCGCGATGCCTAAGTGTCAGACAGTGCAGCTTGGCGGCATACCACGTGATGCGCGCGATTTTCATGTAGCGCCCTTACCGAATGGTTGTGCGACAACTTGCAAATTAGAAACAGCCGCGCAGCTTGCAAGGCTATCCCAATGGCGGGATGCATCTAAGCCGCTGTTTGTGCGGTTTGATCTTTCCGTGTTTGAAACATCGCTCAGCGCGCTTTGTGACCAGCCACGGTTAGGTGGCTGCGATCTTGATACAGTGGTGCAATGGCTTGAGCTTCTAGGACAGCACGAGGTCAACGCTATCATGTTGACCGGCCTGAACCCGAGTCGACCTGGCATGGGCGTGGTGAAGGTTGGCCAACGACTTATGGTCACGGCCCTTCTGGCATTTATCTATGCGCGCCTGAGATTTGGGATTGATCATCTAGGCTGCCTAACCTCAAAGGAAGAAGTATCAACATGACTGCAATGATTGCAACATTCCACCCGCCCTTGTCTCAACCGGGGTTTCGGCTGTTCGATGGGCCATTACGCGATGTGCCTGATGTCAGTGCGGACCAGATTGGCGTGGTCGGCATGCCGTCTGACTGGACACATTCCAGCCGTCTGGGCACAAGGTTCGGCCCCGAAGCATTGCGCAGGGCGACAAGTCTTTTGCAATCTATGCGCCCGCAAGGGGCAAGCTTTGACCCTGACACGCGCCGCCACACCGTGCCCGCAACGGATTGGTTGGTTGATTGTGGCGACGCAGAAATCACACCGCAAGATGTTGACGCAACGACGCAGGCAATCGCGGCAATGACAGAAGGATTGACGGTTGCAGGCGCAATCCCACTTGCACTGGGCGGAGATCATTATAACAGTTTCCCGGCCTGTCTGGGATATTCCCGTGGGCTGGCTAAGCGCGCACCAGACGCGCGCTTTGGGTATATTCAGATCGACGGCCATCTGGATTTCTCTGACCGACTGGGCGCATGGGGCAGTCACAACCACGCAACAAATGCCCGCCGGATCTCTGAATTGCCCAACATAGATGTATCCAACATGGTCTGGGTCGGCATCGCGGGCTGGGTCGATGGCGGTGACTTGGCCTTGATCGAAGAACAGGGCGGGCGGGTGTTTTCATCCAGTAATGTGCATGACTTAGGCCCGGTAGAGGTTATGCGTCAAGCACTTGCGCATGCCATGCAAGGGTGTGACGAGCTTTATTTGTCGATTGACATTGATGCTATGGACGCCGGTTATCTTCCTGGTACAGGTTCCATCGTGCACAGCGGCATTACCCCTCGCCAGTATTATGATCTGCTGGATGGGTTGGCAGAAGCCCCCTTGGGCGGATTGGATATTGTCGAGGTTTCACCGCCGCTAGATCCGTCAGAGCGCACAGAATTCCTGGCAGCAGAAATGCTGTTTCGAGTTCTGCGTCGCTTCCGTACCCGACCGGAGATAGGGCTATGATGGAATATATCGGAATCCAACAGCTCGGTGGTTTATCACATGCAGGAAAGATTCTGGCCCCAGCAACCCGGCCGTGGATCACTGATCTTGCAGCACTGTGTCCATACGAGGGTCTGCAATCTGGAAACCTCCCCGAATTCGAGCGTGACCCGAATTGGAACAATTGGACTCTCATAGACAGCCCCAAAGACCCACTCAGGCGCCTGAATTGGCATGTGTTTCAACAAGGAGGCACCCGCTATTTGGTAGCTGATCGGATGCTTATGAGCCGCGTCAGTTGGCAAGATCTGGATGACGCTGGGTATGTCTTTGGTACAGAAGTGTCGATTGATGACAGACAGTTTTGTTGCAGGTTGTTGACCGGTGGTGATACGCCCAATGATGATCCCTATCAGGGGGCGACTGGGCCCAATGAATGGGATGCGTTAGTAGGCGGCTACGCCGCGTCGCACGCGCCTCAACCGGATCTGACCAATAGTGAAGCACCGCTTAGCCCAGATCATCTGAACTCGTCTCATAACTCTTTGTGGAACTGGTTCGGTGCGGTCAGTTGGACGGCCGAACCTGTCGCTAGCCGTTCCGATGGACGGGTGTGTCGAGGTTATCACAGCCCAATATATTTTTACGTAAACACTGTGGACCACCGGCATGAAGATATTGGCTGGCGGCCAGTTCTTGAGGAATTATTATGACTGTAAACCCGTTTCCCAACTATATCGCTGGAACATGGGTGGCTGGCAACGATGCTGCCCCCAATATCAACCCATCTGATCTGAACGACATAATCGGTGATTATGCTCGAGCCAATACCAACCAGACCGTTGAAGCGATCGAAGCCGCGACTGTCGCGTTTCCTAAATGGCGTGAAACATCACCTCTAGTACGGTTCGAAGCTCTTGACCGTATCGGGTCAGAAATCCTCGCCCGTGTGGAAGAGCTGGGTGACATGCTGGCCCGCGAAGAGGGTAAAACCCTTTCTGAGGCCAACGCAGAAGCACATCGTGCAGGACATCTGTTCAAATTTTTCGCGGCAGAGACATATCGCACAACTGGCGATGTTTACCAATCACTACGAGAAAGTGTGTCGCTTAAAGTTCTGCGTGAGCCAATCGGCGTCGTGGGCGTGGTCACGCCCTGGAATTTTCCACTGGCGATCCCTGCATGGAAAATTGCACCCGCCCTAGCCTATGGCAATACGGTTGTGTTCAAACCTGCCGAACTGGTGCCGGGATCGGCCTGGATTTTGTCTGACATTATTGCACGCGCGGGTCTTCCCGAGGGTGTGTTCAATCTGGTGATGGGCACGGGCAGAGAAGTAGGCGAAGCGATTGTTGCACACCCCAAGGTCTCAGGGGTTACCTTTACCGGCTCCACACCTGTCGGGCGCAAAATTGGTGCTGCGCTATTCGCCCGTGGGGCCAAAATGCAGCTTGAGATGGGGGGCAAGAACCCATTGATTGTACTCGATGATGCGGATCTGGATCTGGCGGTGCACTGCGCTTTACAGGGTAGCTTTTTCTCAACCGGGCAAAGATGCACGGCTTCTTCCCGCCTGATCGTCACAGATGGAATTCACGACGCATTTGTGAACCGTCTTTGTGTGGCAATTAAAGACCTCAGGATCGGTGATGCGCGTGCGCCGGAAACACAGATTGGTCCCGCGGCCAGTGAGGCGCAACTAGCTATCGACAAAAGATACGTTTCACAAGGTGTGGATGAAGGCGCAACACTTGCCGCAGGTGGTGGCGAAGTTAAATCCAAAACCCCCGGACATTACTTTGCTCCGGTCTTGTTTACAGATGTGTCGTCACAGTCAGCCGTGGCGCGGGACGAAATCTTTGGGCCAATTGCCGCTGTCTTACGTGTGCCGGACTATGATGCGGCCTTAGCCATGGCCAACGACTGCGAATTTGGATTGTCTGCTGGCATCGTCACGCGGGATACCGCCAAGATTGACCACTTCACACAGAACGCCGAGGCAGGCATGATCCAGGTCAATCTACCCACCGCTGGCATGGATTTCCACGCGCCATTCACGGGCCGAAAAGGATCATCTTACGGCGCGCCGGAAAAAGGCAGTTATTGCCGCGAATTTTTCACTGCAGCTAAGGTTGTGCACGAAGGAGGCAGACATTGACGCAAGCACCGTTAAAGGGCATTCGCATTCTTGATCTGACCAATGTTCTGGCCGGTCCGTTCTGCTGTCACCAACTGGCCCATATGGGGGCCGACGTGATCAAGATTGAAACTCCGGGTACAGGTGATCTTGCACGCCAGCTTGGGGCTGATCCCGCACGTAACGCCAACCTTATGGGCATATCCTTTCTGGCGCAAAACCCGGGCAAACGGTCTATCACCTTGAACCTAAAATCGGCATCTGGAAAACGCATCCTGAAAGAATTGGTACAAAAGGCCGATGCCTTGGTCGAGAATTTTCGCCCCGGCGTGATGGCACGTCTGGACCTTGATTATGAAACGCTTCGCGAGGCAAACCCTCGCCTTGTTTATTGTGCCATCTCAGGTTTCGGCCAGGATGGCCCGCTGGCGAAACTGCCTGCCTATGATCAGATCGTTCAGGGGATGAGTGGCGTGATGTCGATCACCGGCGACGGAGATACCGCGCCTTATCGGGTGGGCTACCCTATGGGTGATACAATTGGCGGCATGACAGCGGCCTTTGCAGTTGCCGCAGCCCTTGCCAACAAGGCTGAAGATCGCGGCACTTTTATTGACGTCTCGATGCTAGAGGCCGTGATTGCGACGATGGGCTGGGTGGTGTCAAACCATCTGATCGCTGGGAAAGTACCCATCCCGAACGGCAACGATAATTTCACGGCTAGCCCGTCGGGCACGTTCAAAACCGCTGACGGTGTGATGAATATTGCCGCCAACAAACAGGAACAATTCGAGGCACTTTGCCAGATCATCGACAATCCGTCTTTGGCGCAGGATCCACGCTTTGCCGACAGAAAAGACCGACTGGCCAATCGATCTGCCCTGACCGCTGAATTGGAGGTGGCCTTTGCCACTGCCCCCACCAATGAATGGGTTGAGAAGCTGACAACAAATGGTGTCCCCACAGGACCGGTCTGGTCGGTGCCCGAGGCGCTGGCGCATCCGCAACTTGCGGATCGAGGCTTACTGCAAACCCATCGCGTTGGCTCGGAGGATCTGCAATTGGTCGGGATCGGTGCTAAGCTTGATGGTATTGCTCCTGGTGTCGATTCTCCACCCCCGACTTTGGGAGAGCATACAAACGATATCCTGAATGAACTTGGCTATGACAAGGCCCAGATTTTGGGCCTGAAAGAGGAAGGTGCGATATGACGGACCTCTCAATACGCAGAGTGGCTGCAGTTTTTACTCTACAGAAATTACGTCTGCCAAGCAGAATTAACAGTGGAGGGGTTCGCCGTGCTTCAGGGAATTGACGTACTCGTGAGTGAGGTTGGCCCGCGGGACGGGCTACAGAGCATCAAACGCACGATGCCGACGGAGGCTAAGCTCCATTGGATCGAAGCGCTAGCAGCCTCGGGGCTTCGGGAGATTGAAGTGGGATCTTTCGTGTCCCCACACCTGCTGCCCCAGATGGCTGATTGCGCCACACTCGTAAGAGAAGCGAACAAACTTGAGGGCCTCACAGTCCTCTCTCTGGTTCCCAACCTTAAAGGTGCAGGAAACGCCGTTGCAGCCGGTGCGCGCAAGTTGACCATGCCAATATCAGCCTCGCGGACGCACAGCCTCAATAATATTGGCAAGACCCCTGAAGAGGCGATCGAAGAGGTCCGCCGAGTTTGTGCTTTTCGCGACTCACTGCCGGTCGAGCAGCGTCCGGACGTTGAGATCGGCATCTCTACAGCGTTTGGCTGCACATTTGAGGGCACAGTGTCGGAGGACTGGGTGATCGAGATGGCGGATCTGCTGGCAAAGGCAGGCGCAGACAGTATCGGTCTTTCGGATACGACTGGCTATGCCAACCCAGCACAGATCAAACGCATGTTCCGCCGCCTGCACGGCGAGATTGGTGCGGAGAAAATGGCAGGTGCTCATCTGCACAACACACGTGGCCAAGGTCTCGCCAACGTCGTAGCCGCCCTCGAGGTTGACGTTACCACCTTCGATTCCTCTCTTGGCGGACTTGGCGGCTGTCCCTATGCTCCAGGAGCAACTGGCAACATTGTGACTGAGGATCTTGTCTTTATGCTGGAAGCGATGGGTCTGCGTACAGGTGTCGATGTAGATGCGTTGATCGCCGCACGCGAAGTGCTGCTACGCGGACTGCCAGATGAGACCATCTATGGCAACGTCCCGGCGGTCGGCTTGCCCAAGGGCTTTGCCTATGCTGGCAACAAGAGCGCAACATGACTAGTGCGCCACGCCCCCTCGAGGGTGTCAGGGTCGTCGAATTCAGCCACATGGTAATGGGTCCAACTTGCGGCCTAATCCTAGCCGACCTCGGTGCTGATGTGGTCAAAGTTGAACCTGCTCCAGGGGGCGACAAGACCCGCCGCCTGCCTGGATCGGGCGCGGGCTATTTCGGAACCTACAACCGCAACAAGCGAAGCATCTCAGTGAATTTAAAGTCTGTTGAGGGTCTCAAGTTTGCCACTCACCTCGTGCGAGAATCTGACGTTCTTATTGAGAACTTTGGTGTAGGGGTGCTGGATCGTCTCGGTCTTGGTTATGATGCAATGCAAGAGATTAACCCTAGCTTAGTCTACTGCGCGCTGAAAGGCTTTCTCAGTGGCCCTTACGAGCAGCGCGCTGCTCTTGATGAAGTGGTGCAAATGATGGGTGGGCTCGCTTACATGACGGGACCTGAAGGGTGCCCGTTGCGTGCTGGTGCTTCGGTTAATGATGTGATGGGTGGACTATTTGGGGTAATTGCAATTCAGGCCGCGCTGTGGGAACGCCAGCGCACGGGCAAAGGCACCTTCGTCCGTGCGGGTTTGTTCGAGAACAACATGTTCCTCGTCGCTCAACACATGGTGCAATACCGCCAAACTGGAGTCCCCGCGGCACCTATGCCCGAGCGTGTATCTGCCTGGGCGGTCTACGACGTATTCGAGACAGCCGATGGTGAGAAGATTTTTGTTGGCGTGGTCAGCGACAAGCAGTGGTCTCAATTTTGCAAGGTATTCGGCCTGGACGATCTGCTTCAGGACGCAGAACTTCAGACCAATGCGCAGCGGGTGGCGCGCCGAGATGCGTTCATGCCGCGCCTGCGCGACTTGTTTGGAGGGCAAGGCCTGTCGCAAGCCGCCACGATCTGTGGCAGCGTCGGACTGCCCTTCGCGCCGATCCTACGGCCGGACCAGCTTTTCGACGACCCTCATGTAAACCACACCGGTGCGACGGTCGAAGTAACCCTAAGCAACGGTGTGCGAACGCAGGTTCCAACACTCCCATTTGAGTACGGTGGCACCCGGCCCAGCCTCTATCGTGACCTACCACAAATCGGCGAGCACAACGATGCCGTCGCGCGCGAGTTGGGGTACTCGGATGAGGCGTTGGAGCGTCTGCGTCCCTCGCTTGGGAGCGCTACAACCGTTGAAATGGAATGATAGTGCTACTTGCAACTGTACTAGGCTTTGTCAGATCGAACTTGCTTGAAGCGGGCAGGGAGACTTTATAGCGTCTTCTAATTACAAAACACTCCCCATTTTGCTACAGATTTATAAAGTGTTCCAGAAAGTGGTCCTGTGGCTATGTTCTGCAAACACTAAATCAACTTTTATAAAATAATTACAAATACTTAGCTGCGATTTTGGTGCCCAGAAGAGGACGTCGAACTTTATATAATTATGTTTAAATACAGACACTTATTAATATTCAAAAATATAAAAGCGGTCCCGAAAGTGGTCCTGATCTGTGCGTAATATAAGGGTGAATCTGTGGCTTTTACCAGAAACGAACATTGACTGCGCCAATGCCTGAGGTGTGCTAAGCGGACTAGGGGTGGACTTGCTGCAACTGCGACAAAGGCATCAACTCGCCGAACCAATGTCACCGTCAAAGCATATTATAAGATGTGATCGTTAGACGGGGGTTGTTTTACAGTGTCTACAAATCTTTTTACAGTGTCAGAGTTGCCCGACTTTCGAAACGCGACATACAGGTCGATTTGGTTTTCGCATGGCTCAAACGGGACAAAGGAAACACCAGATGGCGCGATATTCTTGACCCAAGCCGGTACCAAAGAAATCCCTAAGCCTTGGACCACGAACTGCAACATAGTGGACTTGTCGATGATCTCGCAGACGATGTTCGGTTGTGCACCAATCTGGCGGAACCCACTCCATAATGCTTCGTGAAGAATTGGGCGTGCGTGTTTGGGGTACCCCACGATCGGTTGGTTGGCGATATCAGATGCAGAAAGGGAAGCTGAACCTGAAAGTGGGTTGGTATTGGCAAGGGCCACTACGATAGGCTGACGATGCAATAGTTGGCTGGTAATAAATTCATTCTCTTGAGGTGTCCGAATAAAGGCCACATCTGTACGATGGGCAATCAATTCTTGAGAGTGTTGTTCAGAGGACGAGACTTCCAACACCTGCACATGGACCTTTGGATCAGTCTGGCGAAATGCAATGAGGGCTTTAGGCAACAACATCGAAATTGCTTCGTCGACGCCGCTCACTCGGACATGGCGTAGGTCAGACTCGGCAGTGTGGCGAACGTGGGAGACCGACTTTTCAATGTCGGCAAGTATCCTTTTGGCATCTTGGATGAACTCGGACCCAGCTTGGGTCAGGCTGACCTGCCGGGTCGTTCTGAAAAACAGCCGGGCACCAAGTTCGTGTTCTAACGCAGAAACCCGTTCAGAAAGAGCGGATTGGCTAAGCCCCAAACGTTCGCCTGCGCGTCGAAAGTGAAGTTCTTCCGCGACGGCGACGAAGCATTCCAACTGTCTGATATCCAATCCGTGCTCCTTTGTTGGTTTACTTGATGACGCTTACCCGCATCTCACTTTTCAATCCTGCCTCATAATCTCGAATCGCGCTCGCATGTTCCAACGAGTCGAGCGTATCGTCGCGACCTCGGATCAGCGCAGCTTGAGTAGCAACGTCCATCTCGAATGGTGCGCTAATATCAGCAGCTGTGATCCTGCGCCTTTCAAGATCAATCGATACCTCGTTACCGTTGGCATCGCTAGCAAATTGCAAAAGTAAGTCGCGCATCGAAGGGGATACAACCGGCAGCGCCAGACCGTTTTTGCGGGCATTGTCGTAAAATATTCCGGCAAACCCTGTACCGATGCAGGCATTAATCCCAAGCTGGCGCATGCCCCAGACAGCATGTTCCCGGCTAGACCCACAGCCGAAATTGTCGCCTACGACCAAAATGCTGGCCCGCGTCCAAGGCGACTTGTTCAAGATGAATTCTGGGCGCTGTTCCCCCGCGCTATTAAATCGCAGGTCGGCAAATGTGCCATCGCCCAATCCTTCGCGAGTGATCGTGATCAAAAACCGCTTGGGCATGATCACGTCGGTGTCAACATTGGCCAATGGCAATGAGGCGGCGATCCCTTTGATCGTTTTCGTCATCTGCTTGCCTTTCGTTTGAAATCTCGCACATCAGCAAGATGCCCGGCGATGGCAGCCGCCGCGACCATTGCGGGCGACATGAGATGGGTACGTGCGCCACGGCCCTGTCGTCCTTCAAAATTTCGGTTCGTCGATGAGGCGACCCGCTCGCCATCCATGGCAATGTCGTCGTTCATTGCCAGACACATCGAACAGCCTGCTTCAGGTCGCCACTCAAAACCTGCGGCCTCAAAGACGGCACGCAGGCCTTCGGCTTCGGCTTTGATGCGCGTCATGGCAGAGCCTGGCACAACGATAGCTTCGACCCCTTTCGCCACTTTCCGACCTTCCAGTATTTTGGCGGCTTCGCGTAAGTCTTCGATACGAGAGTTGGTACAAGAGCCGATAAATGCCGTATCGATTTTTATCGACTGGGCTGATTGTCCCGCTGACAACCCCATGTACTGCAATGAGCGTGCCAGCGCCGCCTTTGCTTCAGGTGAAATATAGTCCGTGGCGGAAGGCACATTGGCCGTGATTGGAACGGACTGATCCGGGCTGGTGCCCCACGTGATCAGAGGTTCGATATCGGCTCCCGAAATGATGAACACTTCGTTAAATACAGCTTCGGGATCGCTGCCCCAATTTTCGCCATTGAACGCAAACTGACCGCTATGGGGATGGCCCTCCATCGCAGCTTCAGTGAGTTGATCTGCTGCGATCAAAGCTGCGCGCGCGCCTAACTCAACAGCCATATTACATACGGTCATTCGTCCGGCCATATCGAGGCTGCGGATTGCAGAACCCGCAAACTCTACCGCAAAGCCATTGGCTCCACCTGCGCCAACGACTTGCACGACCTTCATGATGATGTCCTTCGCTGTCACACCGGGAGCAGTCTCTCCGTCGACAGTAACGCGCATGGTTTTCATGCGTTTGTAGCGTAAGGTTTGGGTGGCGAGCACATGTTCGACTTCGGATGTGCCGATCCCAAAGCCAAGCGCACCGTAAGCACCATAGGTGGTGGTATGGCTGTCACCACAGGCAATTAACATGCCGGGCGAGACGAGCCCTTGTTCCGGCACTACAACGTGCTCGATACCTTGTCGCGGGTCGCCAAGACCGTAAAAGGCGATGCCGTGTTTGGTGCAGTTAGCTTGCAAATTGTCGATCAGAAGTTTGGATGACGCGTCATGAGGCTCACTGCTTCGGGTCGCGTTGACATGATCAATCACGGCCAGATGCGCCTCGGGTCGCCAAACGTCCAGGCCCTTTGTGTCGAGCCCTGAAAAGGCCTGCGGACTGGTGTATTCGTTCATGATGTGGAAATCGACATAGATCAGCATGTCGCCATCGGGCAGATCGCACACCTTGTGGGCGTCGACCAATTTGTCATAAAGCGTGCGGCTCATTCGGTTGCCTCCATGTGTCTTGCGTTGCGAGCAAAGAATTCGGACATTCGTGCCGCGATGTCATTTGGGATTTCTTCGGCCATGTAATGGGTCGTGTCGAGCGCTTCGCCCTCAACTTGCACGGCACGTTGACGCCAAAGACCAAGCGCGTCGAAGCATCTCTCAATAACACCAAGTTTCGCCCAAAGTGTCAGGATTGGCATGTTGAGTTTTCGCCCCTCGTCTGCATTGTCATGTTCGATGTCTATGGTGGCGGCGGCACGGTAGTCTTCGCAGCTTGCGTGAATTGCGACCGGATCCGCGAAGGCGCTCAAATATTCAGTCAGAGCTTCGGGAGCAAAAGGGTTATTGCCCTTCGCCTGATTGAAACATTTCAGCTTCCAGAACTCTTGCGCGTCCGCACCGATCATTTGTTCAGGTAGCGGGTGTGGCTGAATTAGGAAAAACCAATGCCAGTAAGTGCGCGCAAATTCGACGCTTGTACCCGCATACATTTCGCGGGTTGGCGCGATGTCGAGCAATGTCATGGCCTCGACGCGATTAGGATGGTCTAAACCCATCCGATGCGCCACCCGCGCTCCCCGATCATGGGCACCAACAAAAAATCGCTCATGTCCTAAGCGTTGCATGACTGCAACGATGTCATTGGCCATGACGCGTTTTGAATAAGGTTCGTGCGATGCGTTTGACGCTGGTTTATCTGATCGGCCATATCCACGCAGGTCAGGGCAAATGACTTGATACGACCGGGCTAGAATCGGTGCCACACCGTGCCACATGGCAGATGTTTGCGGATAGCCATGTAAAAGGACGAGCGGCGGCGCACCTGTGGGACCGGCGCGGCGGACGAACAAAGTCGCACCGTCGCCTTCGATACACTCTTCCACAAAATCCTTAAACATTTCACATTCTCCGAAGGGGTTGGACTTAGTTCCTTATTTCAGATTAAACGAAAAGAATTAGTCGTAAAAACTGATCAGTTATGCCGACTAATTCTCTTGGCAAGTTCCAGTAGTATTCAATTACAAAAGCCGAGCTAGAAAATCTAGAAGCGCGGCAATTACGGATCAAAGGATGGTGACAGCATCACATCACGATCTTTGCCACCTTTTCCTCGTTCGACATGGATAAGCATTCGGTCACTATCGATATCGCGAACTTTGAGATGCGTCACTTCAGATGCACGCAATTCGCCCCCATAACCGATGCTCAGAGCCGCGCGGTATTTAAGCCCAGGGCCAGGTGCAGCTGCCAGCAGGGCGGACACTTCCTCAACGCTGAGAACGATAGGCAATTTGCGCGGCTCCGTTCGGAACTGCATATACTTCTTCATCTCATCACGATCGCAGGTCATCGAGAAAAAGAACCTGAGCGCAACGATGCGCGCGTTGAATGTTGATGGGGTGACGCCTGTGTCTGCCATGTGCAACTGATAAGCGCGCAGATCATCCGGCACTGCAGTATCGGGTGATCGACCAAGGAACACCGTAAAATCCTTGAGCGCACGGATATGGGCTTTTTGCGATTTGTCACCCATCCCTCGGATGCGCATGTCTTCCATCATCCGCTCACGAAGCGGGCTTACTTTCTCCTGTGTCATGGGAACCTCCTGTTTGACGATTGAGAAGGTCCCAATCATCAGCCAAGAGCCCCAAAACACGAAAACAACGTCAAATCAGTAGGTAGAACGACTGCAACAAGCGCCTTTGCCGCGCGAGCGGCTTAGTCCAGGAGCCCACATAAGACCTCCGGCGCGTGTCGTAATTTGACCGAGTTTGAGCATGGACAATCAATTCTGATCGTTTGAAGATCAGTTTCATCGAAGCAGGTGATTTCAGAACGACGGTGTGAGATATGACAGCAAAGATTGGACTAATTGGAGGCGTTGGATGGCCTGCCACCGTGGCGTACTATGAAACCATTTGTCGAGCATCAGGTTCTGAAGCCATCGATGCTCCAGATATGTCAATTGAATCTCTTGATATGTCGAAGGCTCTGGAGGCTCTCGGCAAAGCTAGAGCTGATGATGAGGATAGTTGGGCCGCGTTTGATAACTATTTTTCCATAGCTCTCGGCCGACTGGCTGCCTCGGGATGCAAGCTTGCGGCTATAGCAAGCGTAACCCCACACATTCGACTTCCTGCCATCACAAGAAATTCGCCAATAAATCCACTAGTGCCAGGTAATCCAACAGAAGCCAACATAAAAATCATAAAGAAAAAAGAGTATTTAGGCATAACATTGGATAATCCACTATAATCTTTAATTAAT
>Ga0209601_1001108_pt1 | contig 19563 bp, 17 predicted proteins | sample COGITO_mtgs_1104_4_FD_184796 | JGI IMG/M metagenome (GOLD analysis project Ga0209601, IMG submission 184796) | Pelagic marine microbial communities from North Sea - COGITO_mtgs_110426 (SPAdes) (version 2) | ecosystem: Environmental > Aquatic > Marine > Epipelagic ...
ATGGATGAATGTATTATTTTATTTTTATAACATTCTAATTCATAAATACTAATTGGATAATGAATTCCCGATTCAATATTATTTTTTTTTAAGTATTCTTGTAAAGCATCTCTATAATCAGTTTTTATTATATATAAATGATATACTGGTAAGCAGTCTTTTTCAATTTCTGGTATTTCTATGTTTTCAATTTCTTTTAATAAATTATTATATAAATATGCATTTTCTCTTCTTTTTGAATTATTTAAATCTAAATTTTTTAATTTAATATCTAATATTGCTGCATGTATTGTATCTAATCTTGAATTTCTTCCAATAATTTCATGCTTATATTTAATTATACAACCATTATTTCTATAACTTCTTATATAATTATATAATTTTTCATTATTTGTACATATAGCACCTCCGTCTCCAAAAGCCCCTAAATTTTTTCCGGGATAAAAACTAAATGTTGATAATAATCCATATGTTCCTAATTTTTTATTATTATATAATGCTCCGTGACTTTGCGCACAATCTTCAATTAATAATAAATTATGTTTTTTAACAATTTCCATTAATTTATCCATATTGCAGCATGAACCAGTTAAATGAACTATTAATATTACTTTTGTTTTTTCTGTTATTGATTGTTCAAGTAATTCTAAATCAATTTGATATGTATTAGGCTGAATATCAATTAACTTTAAATTTAAATTATTATTTGTTACTCCTAAACATGTAGCTACATAAGTATTTGCTTGAGTAATAATTTCATCATCTTTATTTAAATTTAATGAATGAATAGCTATTTCTAATGCATCTGTTCCATTGGCAACACCAATACAATAATCAGTATTTATATATTCGGCAAAATTTTTTTCAAATATTTCAACTTCATTACCTAATATGAAATTTGTTTTGTTGAAAAAAATATCATTTATTTTATTATTTATTTTTTCTTTTAAAGGTTCTATTTCTTTTTTTAGGTCTAAAAATTTAATCATATTATAATTAATAATTATAATTAATAATTATAATTTAATTTAATTTAATTTTCTATATTTTTTTAGTTTATTTATTAGTTATAATGATTGATAAATTTGAAAATTTTATATTAGAATATACTGAAAAAAATAATTACTTTAAAAATTATGATGATATTATGAATTTTTTAATTAATAATAATAATAATCTTCAAAACTTATTAGTAAATAAAAAATTAGATTTTGAAAAAGTACTTTATTATTCTAAAAAGAAAAATAAATTATTACATGAATTTAAAGAATGTTCTGAATTTACAAATTTCTTACTTTATATATTGAATCATATTTATAATCATCACCCTGCTGTTTATGATTTGACTCATAATACACTTTCTAGTTTGAGTACAAAATTGTTAACTATAAATAATGATTTAAAAAATAATGGTGTTTGTGTATTAAATAATATTTTATTAACTAATAAATGTAAAATCATATTAAAACAATTAAATCAAAAATTTTTTATAAATAGAACTGAAAATATTGTTAAAAAATTGGACTTATTTGATGATTTAAATAAAAATGTATGGTGGTTAAAAGATTATCATGATTTATTTGAAATCCCAACCATTCAACATATTATTAGTTCCGAATATTTACTTAGTATTGCTGAAAATTATTTAGGTTGTAAGCCAATTTTACATAATGTATTATTTTGGGCATCTTATCCGGGTGAATTAGAAACAACTCAACAATTTCACCAAGATTATGATGATGTTAAGTTTTTAAAAGTCTTTATTTATTTAAATGATGTTACTGAGGAAAATGGTCCTCATACTTATGTAAAAAAATCTTTACAAAATATATATTTGATTAAGAAAAAGTTGAATAAAACTGATTTAGAAAAATTAAGTTTGCGTTATTCTGATGAAGATGTACAAAAATGTTATTCTGCAGATGTGTTAAATATTTGCGGCGATACTGGGACTATTATTTTTGAAGATACTCATGGACTTCATAAAGGTACTAATGTTCAGAAAGGTAAGCGATTTGTTTTACAATTAGTTTATGGAGTTTCTACATATTATTATTTAAAAAATAATAATTATGAAAAATATGAATGTCATGTAAAAAAACATGAAATATTTTATCAAAAATTTTTAAAATATCCATATAGTTTTATGAATTTTACTTTTTATAAATAAGGGAAATATAAATTTTTTATATATTATCAAAAATTAATTTTTTTAAATATTCATCACTAATACGTAGATTTTGATTTGAATTATAATTATATTTTTTTTCATTAATAGGACCATAATAAGAAATATAATCTTTACTTACATTAATATCTGATACTAATATGAAATAATCTTTTTTTTCAATAATATTATCATGAACCGAAAACATAGATTCATGTATTTTTTCTCCTGGTCTCATTCCAATCACTTCTTTATGTCTTTCTGGATGAATAACATTTACCAATTGTAATATATCATAACTTGGTAATCTTGGTATAAATATTTCTCCTCCAATCATAATAGATGCACTATTTAATACAAATTTTATTGCCTGATTGATAGTTAATGTAAAACGTGTCATTTCTGGATGTGTTATTGTAAAATTTAGATTTTCTTCATTTTGTTTTAAAAATAAAGGAACAACACTTCCACGACTATTAATAACATTTCCATATCTTAATACACTAAAAATAGTATTGTTTTCACCCGCCATTATATTTCCATGTATAATTAATTTTTCTAAACATAATTTTGTTGCACCATATAAATTTGATGGACTTACACATTTATCAGTACTTACTCCAATAACTTTTTGTACATTATTATGAATAGCTGCTTTAATAACATTTTCAGTACCATAAATATTTGTTTTGACTGCTTCAAATGGATTGTATTCAACCATATCAACTTGTTTCATGGCTGCTGCGTGGAAAATAAGATTTACATTTTTTGTGGCTGTTAATAATCGTTCGTAATCTCTAACATCACCAATGAAAAATCGTATGTTTTTATATTTAGATTCTGGAAATAATTTTTTCATATTGTATTGCTTGAATTCATCACGTGAAAAAATAATAAGCTTTTTTGGGTTGTAATTTTCTAATATTACTTTTGTTATTTCATGACCAAATGTTCCTGTTCCACCTGTTATTAATATAACTTTGTTGTTAATTAATTCTTCAACATTATTTAACAATTCATGTAACATTTTTTTAATATATTACTTAATAAGTATTAAATTAATTTTATATAAACAAATTAATTAGATTATTATTTATTAGTATTTATTAGTATTTATTAAATAATAATTTTCATTTAAATAAGTTAATACATCGTTTAATGTAAAATCAGGATGCAGATTATTAAATATATTTTTTATTAAATCATAATCTTTTTGTGTATCTAAACTTAAATGAAGGTTATGAAAATTTATATTTGGATATATTTCATAATTTATTGGATATTCAAATTCTTTTGTTTTGTATTTTTTAATAATATATGTACTTACATGTTCAACTTCATTTGGATTTGCATTTTCATAAGCTTCTTTTAGTGTATTAAAATTAAATACTTCACCATTAAAACCATCTGGAAATTTATGATTTCCAAAATATTTAGGTCCAAGATATGAGAGACTGTTTTTTATATAATATTCAATCATTTTATCTATAAAATCTACATCTACTAATGGACAATCACTTGTTATTCTTACTATTATATTTGAATGAAAGTGTAATGCTGTTTTATAATATCGTTGTAAAACATTTTCTTCTGAATCTCTAAAATAATCAATATTATGTTCAATACAAAAATCTTTTATACTAATATCTTCTTGTTTTAATGTTGTAGCAATAATGATTTTGGATGCATATTTTGATTTTTGTAAGCGATTGATTACATGATATAATACTGGTTTATTTTGGATTTGTTTAAATATTTTATTGGGAAGTCTTGTTGAACCTGTTCGTGATTGAATAATAATATGAATATTTGGATTTGGATTTGGATTAGAATTAGGATTTATCATAATTATATATTAAAAACTATAATTATTCATTTTCTAAACTTAATGCAAATTTTATGAATCTATTTCTTTCTTCTGGAAATAATAATCCTAATTGAATATTAATACTTTGTTTTGCTTTTCTTCTTTTTGAAATATATTTAATTGTCGTTTCTAATTGTTTTTTTTCTAAAATAAATAATCGTTTATATTTTTTGATACAGTTATTTTTATAACCATACATAGTAGCTTGGTCTTCATTATAAAATCTTGTTATATCATTGTCTAACCAATTTAAATCAGCATCTGTTTCATATTCAAATGTATCTTTCCATCTTATATAATAAATCTCTTTTAAAACTTGTTTTGTTTTATTGAATGATTGTATATCATGTGTTAATTCTTTTGATTGTAGTTTGTATGTATAAGGTATAATATTTTCTCTTATTATTTCAATTGGTAATTTTTTTATATTTTTTTTTAATTCCATTTAATAAATTGAATTAAAAATTTATTTTTAAATAAATAATTATTTTTATTTTTTTTTGTTAAAAATTTAAAATTTAAGAATATACACCCTTGAAACTTTAAAATGGGACAAAATATTGTCTTGAAAATTAAAAATATTAAAATTATTATCTAATATATATATAAATGATTAAAACTATAATTTATTCTTGTGTATTTTTTAATGAAAAATATATACATTTAATAAATTTGTTGCTAAAAAGTTATAAACTTTTTGGTAACTCTTCAGATGATGTTAATTATTTAATAATATGTAATCCTAATTTTCAAAAAAAAATCCAAGCAATATTTGATAATTTAAATATAAGTGGAAAGATATGGTGTATAGACCTAAAAACTAAATTTGAAGCTGGATATTCAAGGCTTAAAATATTTGATTATCCTGATATTAATTTATACAATAAAATATTATATTTAGATTGTGATATTTTAGTAACTAATTCAATAAATAATATATTAGATTTTCAATTGGAAAATAAATTATATGCTTTAAAAGAATACTGTCATAGGAATTTCCATTGTCAACTATTTACTGATGAAGAATACGAATTGTTAGATAAAAATTCTGCCTTTTCTTCTGGTATATTACTATTCAACAATCATAAAGTAATAAAAGATTTATTTTCACAAATATTGTTACATATTCATAATCATATTACTAGTGAATTACCTATACCTATTTGTTTAGATCAACCATTTATTGTTTATCACGCAGTTAAAAATAATTTATATAATAACCAAAAATTAATAAATATGGTTATTAACAATCCAAATAATTTCAATAACGAAACTATTAGTCATTTCCCAGGAGGACCAGGTCATTATGAAAGTAAAATTGTAAAAATCACTAATTATATGAGGGATATTATGTTTAATATATATAATCAAGATAGTGAAGATTGTGAATTAAAGTTAAGAAATAATAATTCATTAATAAACAAAAAATACCTATGGCAGAACTCCAATATAAAATTTTTAGAAAGTGGTAAAATGAATGCGTTTGGGGTAGGTAAATATAGATTTATTAATAAATATTTAATAAAATGTGATTTTGGTGGTAGGGAACATCTATTGAAATTTAATGATGATTATTCACGATTTATTTCTATTAGGAAAGATGATTTTGAAGTAGTAGTTGGAAATCATTTATAATTTTTAATTTTTCTTGTATTTCTCAATCTTATAGTTTTATTTTTTTTATTATAAGCATACTCAAAATAATTTTCATAATTATTTTTTTTTACTTTTCTAATTGATTTTTTAACTTCTAATTTTAATTCATTAAATTTTAATACTTTCTTATTTAACTTTAATGAATGTTTTATTTGATTAAACCACATTTCAATTGCATTTGTTTTTGGTGTATATGGAACTGTAAATAAATATTTATTATCACTATCTATAATTTCTTGTTTGACTAAATTATTATTGTGTGCTCTTGCATTATCTAAAACAAGTAAATAATTTTTATACTTTTGAAAAATATAGTTTTGTAGAAAATCTACAAATCTTTCTTTTGTTGAACCACCTTTTTCATATAAAATCCACCCTAAACATTTTTTATTAGATATAGCAGATAATAATGTAAATTTCTTGAATACGAAATTATCATTTGTTTTTATGACACATCTTTTACCACTATCGCATCTTGAATATTCCATTATCATTGCTGGACTAATAGATGTTTCATCTATACTAATAATTTTATTTAATGGGTATTTTTTAATCTCTTTATAGAATTGAGTTAATTCTATTTTTTATTGACTGGTTTATTATATTTTGTAGTTGGAAAATGTTCATGCCTTGTTCTTTTTCTTGTTTTATTATTATCTCTTAACACCTTACCTAACCATTGTGGAGTAACATTAAAATCTTTATATTTCTTCTTAATTTGTTTTGATAATTCTAACATAGTAATTTGTTCATTATATTTTAATAATTTTATAGCGTATTCTACTTGTTGTTTTATTATTTTATAAGATATTGGTTTTCTATTATATCGTTTAATAGATTTATCATTATTATATCTTTGAACCCATCTTGATAAAGATTGTTTCTTACAATTAAAAATATTACATACATAATCCATACTTACATCATTATCTAAATAATAATTCACAGCACTAATTTTATAATCTTCACTTTTATGTTTAGACATTATTATATACTATTAAATTATATATTTTGTCCCATTTTAAAGTTTCAAGGGTGTAAAATATTAATTGCTTGATTTTTTTTATAATCTATGAATTTTTTACAATTTTGTCTCATGTTTTCTAATATATTTGGATTTTCATGCAAGTTTGTTAATTGTTCTAATAATTTTGTTTTATATGAATCAGATTCTATATTACCTATATATATACATGTTTGTGCATCTACAAATTTTTGAATAACTGTTTTTTGATTTTCCGCTGTATTTATCATTAATGTTGGTGTTTGCATTAAACATCTTTCATAAGATGTTGTTCCTGGAGCTCCAATTGCTAAATCAGCTTTATATAAAAGTTCTCCAATAAAACCCATTTTATAATATAATTTGAATTTACTTTTATAGTTTTCATTATTTTGAATTTTTTCTTGTATTTGACTAAAATTTTTATTTGAATTTCCAATAATAATATCAAAAAAAAATTTATCTTTTGCGTTTTTATTGTTTTTAATAGATTCCATAAATGTTATACAAACATCAATAATAATGGATGTTATATTATGATAATCAGCACCTCCCATAAAAATATTAATTCTTTTTAATTGTTTTATTTCTTTTTCTTGATTTGAATGTTGTTTTCTTAAATTCAATTGATGAAATAATTGTAAATATTGATAATGAAAAAATATATATATATTTCCTATTAATATTTTACAATCTTTATTCACATTTTCTTTTATTAATTTCAAATCTTTTTTTGATGCTTGTTGATTAACTAAAATATCTGCGTTATGCTTACTATTTATAAAATCAGTAATCACACACATTTTTTTTGTGTAAGGTTTTAATAATTTTTCCCATTTTTCAGTAATTGCATAATGATCAATAATTATCCAATCTAATTTTAAATTATTTTGTTTTATAATTTGAATAGTCTTTTGCGCGTCATCTTCTTCGGATTCTCCTAGCCATGACACATGATTAAAATTTATACTTGTTGGATTATTTGAAAATATTTCAAAGCATGTATATTTATCCTTGACTTTTTCTATTAGATTAAAGGGGTGATTTTTGGAAATAAAATATATTTTATTTTTTAGTTTATAAAGATTAGCTAAGTTTAGCATTCTGAAAATGTGTCCAGTTCCAATAATATCTGATGAATCTACTCGAATTAATATATTCATGATTTATAATTTATTTATATAAATGTATTTATATAAATGTATTTATATAAATGTATTTATATAAATGTATTTATATAAATGTATTTATATAAATGTATTTATATAAATGTATTTATATAAATGTATTTATTTATAAAAATAATCTTATATAAAAAATATTTAATTTTGTAAATATTTAATTTTGTAAATATTTAATTTGTTCTACAACAATAAATAACTAAAAATACTATTAATAATAAAACAATCATTAATATAATATTATTTTTATTAAATTTACTTGAATTACTTGATTGATTTGAAAATTGTTCTGTTGGTTTATTAACAAAATTTAAATTAGATAAGTTTGGTTGTAATGGATCATATGGTTTATTTCTATAAAATACTTGAAATTTTCCTCTTCCTGGACCTCCTTTTTGAAAACATTCTGAAGCATTAGGATTTTTAGTGGCTTTTTGATAATCATTTGATGTATAACATTCTCCTCTTTTAAGTAATCCAAATACTCGGTCTCTATTTCTTTCAGCTTTATTAGCACATTCTTGAAATGTATTTACTTTTCCTCTATTTGTAGTTATAATATTTTTATTATAATCATTTAAATAGCAACCTTGATAATCAAAATTACCTACAGTTGTTGGAGGTTTTAAACATTCATATGTTCTTCCTTCATGACATCCATATACTTTCCAATGATATTGAGCATATTGTATAAGTTTATATAATTTTGGTCTTTCTTTAATTTTTTTTTGATATAATGCTGGCATTTTATATCCTGGTTGAACATCATCCCAATATGTATCAGAACGTGCTATAAGAACATTTTCACCACGTGCACCAGAATTATTTGGTTCATAATGAGGTTTAAAATGTCTATATGACCAATTAGAACCATCTACCCATCTCCATGTTCTAGATGTTCTATCAGTTCTTCTTCTATCTGCGTAATTACTAATATTTGCTTTTAATTTTCTCCATCGTCTTTTAAACCAATTACCACCTCTTTTATAAGAAACAGCATCGCGTTTTCTAATACCACCAATAAAATAACTTCTTCCATCTGTATATCTACTTCCTTTAAGTACTTCATTATAATTACTAAAACATGCTAATTGCCAACCTATTTTTTTTGAATAATTATTATGTTCATACCAATTAGCATTATTTTTATTAAATTTATAAATTTTTTTATAAATTGTTGCTTTTAGAACAGCCCATCTTCTTATATCAGCATATCTTTCTAAATAACAAATAGCTTGAAATTTTGTTAAATTATGAAAACATGCATCATCACTTGGTGGGTCTCCTATTTTTTTAGCTAAATATACATGTACTTTAGGAGCTGTACATGGACCTGCCCATATCCAATTAGCATATTTAGAGAAATTAGCATCAGTGTAAGATCTATCCCAACCATTATTAATTCTTCCATCAAATCTTTTTTTACCATTTTGATTTAAACCAATAATATTTGGTAATACCCAATCGGCTAATGTATAAGTATCAATATATTTTTTAAAATAATTTAAATTAGATAAAGATGTTTTAGCTCTCCAAGTATTATCAGTAACAATAATTGAACCATTTGTTAATTTTATTTGAGCTATTAAACCTCCTGGTCCTCCGCCATTATAACATCTAAATCCAATATTAAAACCTGCGTTTGATTTTGTTGGTAAATTATTGAATGTAAATACACGATTCCATCCAGAACCACTATATGTTTTACCATCAATATACATTTCAAATGAATCATCACATCTTACTTTGATTTCTTCAATAACATAATTACCATCCTCAATAAAAGTAGGATAAACAGTTGAACATTTTTGTCCCTTTGCTCTATGCGGCACACATTCTGTATTATTATTTTCATTGACTAATTTAATTTTATCTTTATAAAAAACAACTGAACCATTTTTTTTATCATTATTAACGCCTTGTTTTATTCTTAATTTAATTCTACCTGCGTTTGATGTATTATGACTTAAAAATAATTCTTGACCATATTTAACAACTTCACCTAATTTATTGTTTTTTGATATAAAATAAAAGTTATTTGGATAATCAGGTTTATCTATAAATATTAATTCAGCATCACTATTTTCCAATATTTTGGTTTTATTGTTATTAAAAATAACCATTTTATCTCCATACACTAAAGGACATTCATCTGGAGCATTTTGAAAACTTTCTATAGTATTTGAATTTTCTAAATAATTTTCACTGTCATTTACAATATTAGTATAAGATTGAAATATATTTTTATTGTATTTATTTATATCATCAGAACTAAATTCAATAGACTCAAAATTATCATCTATTAATTTATTATTCTGAATATTTTGACTATTTTCATTATTTATACTTTTATATTCAGTCATATAAATTTATATTAGAAAAAAAAAAACTACTTATTATTTAACTTTTATTTATTTTTATTTATTTTTATTAAATTCCAATTTAATGGAGTTCCATATTCAATATTTTCTGTTGCCTCTTTTCCTAAAATTTCATCATAATATTTTGTATGTAATCCATTTGATGGTCTTATTGATTTAATATTATTTTGATTAAATAATCCTCCTTTTTTAATATCTTGTACAACAAATAATGATCTTCTGAATTTTTTTGAATTTGTTTCTTTGTTTGTTCCGCTATATTTAATAATCCCTAATGATTTTTCAACAATTCTTACTGAATTTACCATTTTTTTAAATTCTTCTGGAGTTAATGAAAAAGCATCATCTTCAGATTCAGAATTTTCTATTAATTTAAAATGTTTTTCTATTATTCTTCCTCCTAATACTACTGAAGCTATAGGAACTTCTATTCCTAATGTATGGTCTGATAATCCACCAATAACATTAAATGTTTTTGTCATATGTTTAATAGTATTTAAATTAGCATCTTCTGGACATGCTGGATATGCACTTGTACATTTTAACATAGCTATTTGAGTTGTTCCATTATTCCTTAATATTTCTATAGCATCATTTAACTCATTTAATGATGCCATTCCTGATGAAATAATAACTGGTTTCTTTGTTTGTGCAACTCTTTTTAATAATATATGATCAGTTAATTCAAAAGATGCAATTTTATAAGCAGGCATATTTATTGATTCTAAAAAATCAACTGATGTTGTATCAAATGGTGATGAAAATAAATCTAATCCTTTTGAATTTGCGTAATCTTTTAAATCTTTGTGCCATTCCCATGGAGTATATGCTTTTGAATATAATTGATAAAGTGTTTGTCCTTCCCACAAAGAACCTTTTAAACATTCTTTAAATACTGGTTTATTACAATTTAATGTTAATGTATCTGGTGTATATGTTTGAAGTTTTATTGCATCGGCTCCTGCTTCAGCAGCAGCATCAATTAATTTAAATGCATTTTTTTTATTTTGATTGTGATTACATGACATTTCGGCAATAATATAGGTTGAATAATCTTTTCCAATTTTTCGATTGTTTATTACAAATTGATTTTGATGTTGAATATTATTTTTATTCATTTCATATTGATATACATGAATATTTTCATTATTTATAATTATTTTTTCTTTAAATTCAAAATTTGATTTTTTAAAAATTTGAAGTGATGGTGCATTAAAATATTTTATAAGTGCATTTATTTTTTTTATATTTGAATAATTATTTTTAATATATTGAATTGTTTCTTGAATGATTGATACACTTAATTTTTTTCCACGAAATTGCGGATTTATATTTAAAGAAATTTCAATTGTATCATTCATATTTGTTTTATTTGTATTATTTGTATTATTTGTTTTATTTGTATTATTTGTATTATTTGTTTTTTTATTCGTATCATTAAAACCAATAAATGCTATTTTTTCATTGTTTAATGTAGCAAATAATGGATTAATACTATTTTTAAAATAATTATTATGAAAGATATATATAAATTCCTCCCAAGTATATTTTACTGTTCTGAAAGAATTAATTAATGTATGAATGTCATTTCTCCACTCCATAATTAATTTAGCATCTTCGTCGCATTTATTAACTTGAACTAATTTTATCATTTTTATTTTACTATTATATAATTTAAAATTATAAATTTAATTCTAAGTACTATTATTATAAATGATTCCCTATGGAAAGCAAACTTTAGGAGATGACGATGTTCAATCTGTTTTAAATGTACTTAAAAAAAATACTTATTTAACAACTGGACCAAAAGTAAATGAATTTGAAGAAAAAGTAAGTGTATATGTTGGCGTTAATTATGGAGTAGCTGTTAATAGCGGAACTGCTGCTTTACATTGTGCTATGTTTGCAGCTGGAATTAGTGTTAATGATGAAGTGATTGTACCAGCAATTAGTTTTGTAGCAAGTGCAAATTGTGTTTTATATATGGGAGGAAAACCGGTTTTTTGTGATATTTGTCCTGAAACTTTAAATATTGATGTTACTAAAATAGAAAGTTTAATCAATGAAAAAACAAAAGCTATTGTTTGTGTAGATATGTGTGGAATGCCATGTGATTATGACAAAATATTGGAATTATGTAGAAAACATAAATTAATTTTGATTGAAGATGCAGCGCATTCGATGGGTGGAAAATATAAAGGACAAAAAGTTGGTTCTATTGCGGATATTAGTTGCTTTTCTTTTCATCCTGTGAAAAATATAACAACATGTGAAGGTGGAATGATGGTTACAAATAATGAAACTTATTATAAAAGGGGAAAAAGTTTTAGAAGTCATGGAATCAGTAGAGATTTTATGACAAGGGAAAAAGATAATTCTCATTATTATGAGATGAATGATTTGGGATTTAATTATAGAATACCAGATGTTTTATGTGCTTTGGGAATTAGTCAAATGGATAAATTAAATGATTTTATTTACAAGAGAAATTTTATTGCTGATTTTTATCATGAATATTTTAGAAATAATGAATTTTTTAGATGTTTAGGAAATGGAGGTTTAGAAAAAAAAGATTATTATCATGCTTATCATATTTTTGTAATTGTTTTAGACTTACATAAATTAAATAAAGTAAGCAAAACAAGAGATACTATATTTAAAGAATTAAAAGAAAAAGGTATTGGTGTAAATGTTCATTATATGCCTATTTATTTACACCCTTATTATAAAAGCATTGGTTATGAGAAAGGATTATGTCCTGTATCTGAAAATTTGTATGAAGGATTGATTACTTTACCTATGTTTCCTTTATTAAGTTTATTAGATTTACAATATGTTTGTGAAAATGTTGTTAAAATTATTCAATAAATATCTAAAAAATATTTAATTGTTTTATTTAAACCATCTTCTAATTTTGTACTAGGTGTCCAATCTAAATATTCTTTCGCTTTTGATATATCTGGTTTTCTTTGTCTAGGATCATCATTAGGTAATGGTTCATAAACTATTTTTGATGATGAATAAGGCATTAATGTTAATATTTTTTGGGCTAGTTCATTCATTGTCATTTCATATGGATTTCCAATATTAATAGGTCCATTTGTTTTATTTTGATTCATTAACTTAATTAATGCTTCTACTGTATCATCTACATAGCAAAAACTGCGGGTTTGGTCTCCAGTTCCATAAATAGTAATATCTTGTTGATTAATAGCTTGATTAATAAAATTTGAAACAACACGACCATCATCTTTATCCATATTTGGTCCATATGTATTAAATATTCGTGCGATTCTAATTTGTGTTTGATTCGAACGATTGTATTCCATCATTAATGTTTCTGCAACTCGTTTTCCTTCATCATAACATGAACGTATTCCTATTGGATTAACATTTCCCCAATATTCTTCAACTTGAGGATTAATGGTAGGATCTCCATATATTTCTGAAGTTGATGTTAATAAAATAGTTGCTTTTACACGCTTTGCTATTCCTAATGCATTAAGTGTTCCTAAAATATTTGTTTTAATTGTTTTAATTGGATTGTATTGATATGCTTTTGGTGATGCTGGACATGCTAGATGATAAATTTGGTCAACTTCTAATAATATGGGTTGTGTTATATCATGTCTTATAAATTCAAAATTGGGATGATTTTTAATGGATGTTATGTTTTCCATTTTTCCTGTAAAGTTGTTGTCTAAACAAATAATATAATTACCTTCATTTAATAATCGTTGGCATAGATGACTTCCAATAAATCCTGTTCCTCCTGTTATTAAAATACGCATCTATTATTATTTAGGTTTTATATTTAATTTTTAATTTTTAAACATAATTTATTTTTTATTTTTAAATATTTTTATAAAAATTATTTTATACATTACTTTTTAAGTTCTTCATTTGTACTAATAACACGAGAAAGAACATTATTTTCTGTAGTTTTTGTATAAGTCTTCATGAAATCAAGACCTGAAAAGTCTGTATATAATATAAAAGCCATACTAAAAGCTATAAGCTTATCTTCTGGAATTTTATCAACATTTATTAAAGTTCTTAATGAATCAACAGTTTGTGTGCTATGATTCTTGAGATTTAATAAAAATTCATTTATTTCATTTTTATACTTTTCTAAAATTAGTACAAGATTTAATGTATTATATATTTCATATACCATTTGAGTTTCTGGAGTACCTTTCTGACCAATATTGTATATTAAAGTAAGAAAATCTAAGCTTTCTTTATTTATTTCAACATTAGCTTCATTAATAAGTCTTTCTTTCATACTTTCTTTTTGTTCTTGAATAATGTCCTTGATTTTTTGAATATCACACATATTAGTTATTATATATTAAGTAATAGTAATAATAATAACTGTAATAATTGTAAAAATATAAATTAATTTTTAAAAAAAATCAATTTTTTTTCTTAACATATTATAATGAATAAATACAAATTAATTATTGTATTTGTTGGACTTCCCGCAAGTGGTAAAAGTTATACATCTCATCATTTATGTCAATATTTAAGTTGGTTAGGTTATAAAATTAAAATATTTAATACTGGAAATTATCGTAGATTATTAGGAAATAAAATACATAATGCGGATTTTTTTAATAATAATAATAGTGAAAATCTAAAATTACGAGAAAAATATTTTTATTATTCAATATTTGATTTAAATAGTTATTTACAAGGAAAAGAAGAAGGAGACATTGCTATATTAGATGCTACAAATTCCACGAAAAAAAGACGTGAAAAAATTGTTAGGTTTTTTTCTTTATTTCCATATCAAAAAAATATATTATTTTTAGAAAATATAACAAATGATAGATTAATTATTCAAAAAAATATAGATTTTAAAAAAAATTCACCTGATTACAAAGATTTTACTATAGATTTTATGAAAAATGATTTTGAAAAGAGATTCGATTATTATAAAGACGTTTATGAAGATATTGATGATAATGAAAATTTAAATTATATTAAAATATATAATTGTGGAAAAAAAGTCATGTATAATAATGTATATGGTTTTGTTGAAACATTGATTTTAAATTATTTAATTAATTTTACTGTTTCTACTAAAAAAATATTTATTAGTCGTCATGGACAAAGTTTATATAATTTGGAAAATAGAATTGGTGGAGATTCAAGTATTAGTCAAGAAGGAATAATGTATGCACGAAAATTATATAATTATATTTCTTTGAATTATAAAAAAGATGAAATTATGATTTTTACAAGTAAATTGAAAAGAACAAAAGAAACAGCTCAATTATTTATTGAAAATGGGTTTCATGTAAAACATATGGACATTTTAAATGAAATTAATGGTGGAATTTGTGAAAATATGACTTATGATGAAGTAAAAGAAAAATATCCAGATTTGTATGCTGACCGTAAGAAAAATAAATTTTATTATAAATATCCTGAAGGAGAATCTTATTTTGATTTAATTATTCGATTAAAAGAATTTATATTGGAATTAAATCGAATGAATAAAACTGTTTTGATTATTTCACATAATGCTGTTATTCGTGTATTAATGTCTTATTATTTGAAAATTAGTCATCATGAATTACCATATTTTGATATGCCTTTACATAAATTGTTTTGTATTGAAAATAGCGAAATTAATTATTGTTATGTCAAAAATGAAGTCTTGTAAGCTGAAAGCTTTTCAGCTTGTAAGCTCTTCGGGAGCTTGTAAGCTTTTCAGATTGTAAGCTTTTCAGCTTGTAAGCTTTTCAGCTTGTAAGCCTAAAGTCTTGTAAGCTTTTCAGATTGTAAGCCTAAAGTCTTGTAAGCTCTGATGGAGCTTGTAATCCCGGAAATTTTATTTATAAATTTATTTAATATATTATATAACTTAATTTGATTTTAATTTATTAGCATCTATTTCTTTTTTGATACATTGAAATCCATACGGCATTTCACTTGGAAAGTTCATATTAAAACTTTTAATTGTATTAAAATAAACATTAAAATCTTCAATCTTTAGTAATTTAAAAGATGGTAATATTTTATTTATTTCATGAAAACTATTTGAATAATAGACATTTTGTTGATTATCTATTCTATATGAATGGATTACCATAGAATCGTACCAATATAAAAAATGAATCAAATTTTCAATATTATTTGACTTTTTAACAAAGGTATTAAACTGAATATAATGTATATCTTCTAATTTGTACGGGAAATTTTCATTTACATAAAATTGAAATTTAGTTATATCTTCTTTAATGTTATTTGTTGGATTAAAGCCTGAAATGTTTAATTCTGTCATCTTGATTTATATTTATATTCTTATTGTTAATTTTAAATCAATTTTTTATAAAATGATTGGTGGAATCTAATGCCACACGCAACATGAGTCAAAATACTCATTCAGTTCGTACATAACTAATCCATCTTTAATAGACTTAGTAGAGTCCATGGCTTTTACACCATCAGGGATACATACCGTTATGTGAGGAATCTCATTTGCAAAAATAGGAATATCTTTCATATCTACAGAAATGGCACATGTACCATCTCTATGTTCATGTATATTTTTGATCGTAATTTCTGCTTCTGTGCCTTCTTGGCATGCATGAAAACCTTTCTTCTTGGGCGATGCCTTGTGAAGCTGGGTTACATGATCCAATGTGAAAGTGGATTTCCATGACTGGTTAGGAAGACAAGAATATATTCTCATAAAAAGAAATATCCTATTTTCAGGACTTAAGTCGAACGAGGAATATGTCATTTCAGGATATTTGATTTTTGAAACTTCTGAAGTTCTCACAAGTTTAAGTATATCTGTGACAACATTGGACACGTCAATTCTTAACTTGAAGATTTCATCTTTGTTTCTTTCAATGAAAGAAATCAAAGCTTCTTTTTTAGGTTTCATGTAAATGAAATCGGTTCTCCATCCTTTCTTAACTTCTTTCCTTGTTGTCATCAAAGCATCATACAATTCTTTGAATTCACCCCAAAGAGGTTCTTCATCACCTAGGTCAGTGATTTGAATACCTCCACTATGGGTGTAACTAGAATAGAAGCTTAGGATGATCTCCAAAAAGACATCCAAACCCGCGTTGTAAGGTCCTTCTTCAGGAACTTTAGTGCTTTTTCTTGCAGCAACTCCTGCCATACATACCATTAACGCCTTTTTATCTATTTGCAAAGGTGCTATGGTTACTTTATATCCAGCATTTTTTGCTAGGCATACAAAGTTCTTGTATTGGCTTAGATTTGCGTTGTTTCTGTCTAGGATGATTGATTTTCTTATCCTTAACATGTAGTTGAAGTACGCCAACAGCGACCTCCAATCAGTGTCGAAATCATCACCATTGACGATTACCCAGTCGGTAGAAGCGTCAGTTTCAGTGAGCCTTTTTGATATATGCGATTTACCCGAACCAGGGACACCGCACAATACTACCATTTCTGGTGATTCAATACTTGGTTCCGGTATAGGTTCTGGAAAGTTGTCCATTGTTGTATTGACTTTCCTGAGGAACTCCTCTACATCAAATGGTTCTTCAGAAGCATATATAGATACCAGAATTGCGAGTCTCTCCTCAATGAAAAAATCACCCAAAACTCCATCAAAATTCTTGTAATTGAATATTCTGGTTCTTTCAACCAAGACTTCTGGTGTGCATAAATACCCTGAAGGTAGTTTTTTGTACACATAGAAATAATAGTGAAACTCAAGAATGAGTTTCCAGAGAGATTCTGTGGTCTCGGTTGAGTACTTTTTCTCTATACAATACAGAGAAAACTGCATAGCACAAGCAAACAAATCGCCTGTAAAGTTCTTGAATAGAACCTTAACAAGGTCACGAAAGTCTGTGTAAATCATTTTTCTAAGTGAATGCAAAAGCGCGCACAAACAATCCAACAAGTCAAAAAGTGAATTGTAATAAATTTTCTTTAGGATGTATCAATTTTTTTAAAATTGATTTTATTTTATAAAACTAAATATAAATACACAAGAAATTGAAGTAAATTTGATTAAAATAGTATATTAAAACTTAATTATGTATTTAAATATTCACGATTTTGAAGCTTTTATTGATGATTTTCAAGCCGTTAAAGATGAAATGGTAGTAGATGCTGTTGGATGGAATGGACGTAATATTTCAATTATACCTTTATATAATTTATTATTATCTAATATTTGTCATAAAGCTGAATTAATGAAATTAAAACCGTTTGATGTCATTCAATTTGAAAAAACTAATATTTATGAATCTTATTTAATCGTTCCTTTAAAAGTAAAACAAAAATATGAAGTGTCTTTGACTAATGTTGATAACACTTTAAAAGATTTTCTTTTAAGTTATGGTCTTATTAAATTTGAAGTAACTTCTTCTGACGGAAATGCTTATTTACCTCCTGAAAGCTTAGATATTGTTGAAAAAGGAGTGAATGGTGGTCATACATATTTTAAAGATTTATACAATTGTGATAGATATAACGGAATTATTGTTGATCATTATTTTATTAAAAAAAACTTTACAAAAATGTTTAATAAACTTTTTAACTTTTTTGGAAATATTGATTCTTATGAACAAATAGCATTTTTAAACGGTGTTAATAAAGTAAGTTTAATACTTAATGATGCTGATGAAGAACAAATAAATAGCATGAAAAATGAAAAATGTAAATTATTAATAAAAAATAGTAATCATTTCACAAATATTATTAAAGATGACAATTCATTAAATTATTTAAGAAAAAATAGTTACCCAAATTCATTTAATTTAATTGATTTTAAAAAAAATAATGAACATTATCAAAAAAGTGAATTAAAAAAAACAAATACAAAAAAAGGTGTTAATGATGAAAAACCTAAATCGCCTACTATGAGTGATAGATTTAGAGTATTACATCTTGAACATAAACATAAATCTAATAATTTACAATCAAAGAAAAAAGATGATTTAATTAAAATGATTCATGACAGAGATGAACGATTAAATGAATTGGAAGTACAACTTTTTCATTTGAAAAATGATGTACAAGAATTAAATGACAAATATAAAGCACTTAAAGCGCAAAATAATGACCAAAAAAATCATTTATGTGCTGATACTCATAAGTTTAATCTCTTGTTTTCAAATTTGAAAAAATTAAATGAACAATTTTCTTGTGAATTAAGAAAAGTTGACATGTAATGTAATTGAATTGATTTGAATTGAATTCTAATTTTTATAATTTATAATTTTTAAATAAAATAAAAATAATTTTATTTATTTTTTTGATTTTTTAACTAAAGATTCATTTTTTATTTGTTTTCTTTCTTGTTC
>Ga0209601_1001139_pt1 | contig 19197 bp, 17 predicted proteins | sample COGITO_mtgs_1104_4_FD_184796 | JGI IMG/M metagenome (GOLD analysis project Ga0209601, IMG submission 184796) | Pelagic marine microbial communities from North Sea - COGITO_mtgs_110426 (SPAdes) (version 2) | ecosystem: Environmental > Aquatic > Marine > Epipelagic ...
ATGAACTTGGTATCAATGCTATTAAAAAATTCATTAATGACTATCAAGTAGATTGTGATTGGAATGAATGTGGAAAATATTTTGCATCATCAAGAACCGAAGATAAGAAAATTTTAACTAATTTTTCAAAAACACTCTCTAAATTAGGTTTTGAACATAATTTATTATCTAAAATAGAGATATCCAAGAGATTAGGAACAAGCTTTTATAATACAGCACTTTACACAAAAGGTGGTATTTTATTGCATCCTGGAAAATTAGTTAGAGCAATGGTTGATGTATTACCAAATAATGTTGATTTATATGAAAACTCATGTTTGTTAAATTGGAATCAAACTAAAGATATAATCTCTTGTGAATTTAAAAATGGTAAAATTAATACTAAGAAAATCATTTTTGCTACAAATGGTTTTTTGAAATCTTTAGGAATTAAATCAAATTACAATTTCCCAATTACTCTAACTGCAAGTATGACAAGACCATTAACTGAAGATGAATTTAAATCTATAGGTCAACCAAAAGAGTGGGGTGTGTTACCTGTAAGACCAATGGGCGCTACAATTAGAATGACTAAAGATAAAAGAATTTTGATAAGAAATACAGCAGAAGTTCACAATCCTTTTAAGATGTCTAAGTTTGATTTACAAAAAAGATCAATTAATCAAAAAATTGGTATTAAAAAAAGATTTCCACAATTACCCGAAGATATAATTCAATCATCATGGTCTGGTGTAGTATCTAGAACAAGAAATAGTTCTCAAATATTTGAAAAAATTGACAACAATATTTTTGCTGCTGGTTGTTATAATGGCTCAGGTATTGGTGTAGGTACCTTATTTGGTGAACAAATTGCTATTAAAGCTAGCGAAGAAAACACAGAAGAAATACAAACTATAGAAGCAAGAAACAAACCTACTTGGTTGCCACCTCAACCATTTTTAAACTTAGGTGTTAAAACACGTTTAATTTATGAGCGTTTAAGAGCTAGATCAGAAATTTAAAGAACAACCAAATCTAATTTTTGCTTACCTAATCTTTCATTACCATTCTCAGTCACTAAATAGGTTTCACCTAAATTCATGGCTAAATTACTATCTGAATCCATCAATATCATATGCATGAAGAAGATATTACCTGGTGTTATTTCATAAGGGTTACCAGTGTATAGCATTGGCCAGTCCATCCAATTAGGTGAAAACGTTGAACCTAATGAATATCCACACGCATTCATTCTTGCTTTATTAAATCCTAAATCATCAAATGTTTTTGCATGCGCATCAAAAACTTCACCTGCAGTTTTTCCTGGAACTAAAGTTTTTACACAGTTAGTTAAAGCTTCAACACAAGCTTCATGCATTTTTATATGTTTGGGGTCAGCTTTTCCTATAGGAATAGTTCTAAACATTGCAGAATGGTAATGTTTATAAGTACCAGCCCATTCTAAACTTAGTTGATCAGTGTTTGATAAACTTCTTTTTTCAGCTTGGTATCTACAAAGTAAAGCATTATCACCTGAGCCTATAATATATTCATTAGCAGGATAATCACCACCACCCTCAAGAACTGCTCTTTGCATTTCAGCTAAAATTTTTGCTTCATTAGTTCCAGCCTTTGCATATTTCCAAGCTTCATCCAAAGCTCTATCTGCCAACTCAGCAGCTTGTTTTACATATACTAATTCTTCATTAGATTTTATAACTCTTAGTTTTGTTATCAGTTCAGATTGATCATCAACGTTACAATAATTTTCTAAGGATTTATTTAATCTTAAAGCGTTACGTCCTGTCATTCCATAAGCTTCATATTCAATACCTATTTTTTTATTTTTTAGATCAAGTTCATCTAATATTATTTTAAGATCATCTGTTGGGTTTATTCCATCTTTGTCTACCCAAATTCTTATATCTTGAATATTTGATGTATTTTGAGCTTGTCTTAAGTCAGGTGCACGAGTTAATAAAACTACATTTCCTTTTTGATCTAAGACTAAAGTTTGAAAAAAAACATATCCAAATGTATCGTAACCCGTAAGCCAATACATTGACTCTTGTCTGAACATTAAAAGAGCATCTAAATTTTGCTCTTTCATAGATTTTAAAACATCTTGTTTTCTTTTAGAAAATTCTTCTTTACTAAAATGAAGAGCCATTAAGAAATGATTGCTTTTACTGAGCCTAATTTGTCAATTTTACCTGTGTATAAACCTTTACCAAGAATAGGAACCACACCCACCGTAGAGCCCGTAAATACATAAAAATCTCTTCCCAAATCAACTTTATCCTTTTTAACTTTATTTAGAACAAATCTTAAAGAGTTAAGTGGGTTAATGTATACAGCATTAGTATTTCCATTAACGCTTTGCTTAACTTTTTTGTTTGAAATATTTGCTTTTAAATTTTCAATATTAATTCTCTTATATTTTTTCTTTTGACCAATTAGAAACTTAACATTTCCACCAAAATCACTACATAGATCTCCAAAAGAGGTTATTCCTTTTCTTTTTTGTCTATAACCAACTACCTCAATACATGGAGCCATATGAGATATGAATTTAGTAACATTCTTGCTTGTAATTGATCCTTTTGAAGAAAAAAAAGACTTTTTAATTAAATAACAAACTTCAAGCTCAATCCCTAAAGTTGATTTATTTATTTTAACACGTTTACCACTTTTTAAAAAATTTCTTGCATAAACTGAAGCATAAAAAGGTTCTTTTTCATTCAATTTTTTCAATAAAGGAATACCGGTTCCACCAGCTTTATATCCAATTACTGGTTCTTTAATTTTACTTTCACACAGTTTTCTAAATTTGTCTGCTTCAGTAAGTTTTTTTGTAAATTTTTTAGGTATCGCTGAAATAATCTTATTTTTTAAAAAAGCGTTAACTAATTTATCTGAAATTTTATCTTTTAATGTTTTTTTCATTAAACTTTTTTATTTTAATACAGACATAGGATCAAGTCTTGTTTGAAACCAATTTATTCTAAAATCTAGATGGGGCCCAGTTGATCTTCCAGTTGATCCAACAGTGCCTATTATATCTCCTTGATTTATTCTATCTCCAACTGAAACTAAAACATTTTCAAGGTGAGAATATATTGTTGAAATACCATGGCCATGATCCATAATTACTGTTCCACCAGTGTAATATAAATCATCTTCAGCCATTGTAACAACACCAGTGCCAGACGATTTGATCATTGTTCCTTGTTTTGCAGCTATATCTATGCCGTAGTGAGGCCATCTTGGTTTACCGTTCAAAATTCTTTGACTGCCATAGACACCGCTTATAATACCTTCTACTGGCATAATAAATTTTTCTTTAAAATAAATTAGATCAGAGTTGATAGCTCTTGCTTCACCTATTGCATTATTTTCTTTTTTAATTCTTTTATATACTGACTCTGGTGGAGTAACTTTGCTCTCCGCAAGTCCATCAATTCTTTGTATATTGTATTGTCTCTTTAAAACTTTTTTTGTTATTATTGATTTTTTTCCATTTAAAGTTTTCGTAAAAGTTAGATCAAATTTTCTATCTCTATCAATTCCAAAAACAAAAAAACCATCTTTAGATATTTTCACTTCTTTCTTGCCAACTAAAATTTTTGCATCAGGATTAGTTTTTCCTAAAATGAAATGACCCTGTATAAATTTTCCTTGAAATTCTATTGCGTTTACTTGTGATGTTGTAAAAATAAATAATACTAATAAAAATCTATAAATTATTTTGCTGTCCATCCGCCATCTATTACTATTGATGTACCTGTGATCATTGAAGAGGCTGAAGAAGCCAAGAAGCAAACAGTAGTTGCTATATCACTTTCTGTTGCTAATTTTCCCATAGGAATATTACCTAAAGCTAATTTCTTAAATTTTTTATTTTTAAAGAAGTTTAAGACCATTGGTGTTGCAACAAATGTTGGCGCAACAGTGTTAACTCTTATGTCATTTTTTGCCAATTCAACACCCATTCCTTTAGTTAGACCCTCAATACCAAATTTAGTCATATTATAGACATTTCTACCACTCATACCAACATGACCTAATTGAGAAGACATATTTATTATTGAGCCTGGTCTTTTTTTATTTTTTAACATTTTTTTAACTACAAGTTGAGCAACGTTAAAAGCAGCTTTAAGATTAAGATCAACCAAGTAGTTCATGCTTTTTTGTTTAATTTTCTCAAAAGGTTCTGGAATATTTGTGCCTGCATTATTTACCAAGACATCTATAATTTTAATTTTATCTATCTTCTTTTTTAAATCTTCATAGTCCATTACATCACAAGGAACTTTAATAATTTTTCCTTTAATTTTTTTGATTTGCTTTTCTAATTTATCAAGATCAGATGGAGTTCTGCTTAATGCTATAACTGTTGCACCAGCTTCTGCTAAAGCAATTGAGCAAGCTTTTCCTAATCCTTTACCTGCACCAGTTACTAATGCATATTTATTTTTTAAATTAATCTTTTGTAAATACATTATAGAAATAATATTTTAATATCTGTGTAAATCAACTCTACAGCAACAACTAATATTGCTAGTAATCCAGCCCATGCGATCCATTTGTACTCTTTAATCCATCTTGAAATTAAATTTGCAGCTGTTGCCATCAAAACTATTGATAATGCTAATCCAAATATTAATAGTCCATAGTGATCACCTGCAGCTCCAGCAACACCCAAAACGTTATCTAAACTCATTGTAAAATCAGCAAGCAGAACTGTCCATATAGCCTTCATAAAACTAGAATTATCTACCTTTATATCTTCTTCGTTAGATTGGCCTTTGATTACATCCGTATAAAGTTTATAGATGATATAAAGTAGCAATAATCCACCGATCAATCTTAAACCTGTAATTTGTAAGAGGTAAGCAGTTAACATGGTTAAGATTATTCTTAAAATTACCGCACCACCAATGCCCCAAAAAATAACTTTTTTTCTTTGTTCTACAGGAAATTTCGAAGCGACCATTCCAATAATAATTGCGTTATCTCCCGCAAGAACTAAATCAATAAATATGATTTGTCCTAAAATTGTAAGTTGTTCAGGTGTAATTAATTCTGCAAACATTTAGTGCTCTAGTATCATATCTGCACCTTTTTCTGCAATCATTATTGTTGGTGCATTAGTGTTACCAGAAGTTATGTTGGGCATTATCGATGCATCTATTACTCTAAGATTTTTTATTCCTTTAACTTTTAATTTTTCATCAACTACTGCCATATCGTCTTGACCCATTTTACATGTGCCAACAGGATGAAAAATAGTTTGAGCATAATTAGATGCTTCTTTAACTAACTCTTCATCATCATTGATGTTTATACCTGGTCTATATTCTTCGGGGCTATATTTCTTGAAAGTTTCAGATTCTAATACAATTTTTCTTGTTAATTTTAATCCTTTAGCAGCTATTCTTCTATCTTCATCAGTTGAAAGATAATTCATTTTTATTTTTGCATATGTTCTTGAGTCTTTGTCTACTATACTAACGTGACCTCTGCTTGAAGGTCTTACATTTGAAACCGTTGGTGTAAATGCATGAAAATCGTGATTTTTAGTTGCGCCCAATGTATCCATACTCATTGGTTGGACGTGCCACTGAAGATCAGGAAGCTCTAAAGAAGGATCACTTTTTGCAAACATACAAAGTTGACTTGCACCCATAGTCATAGGTCCACTTCTATTAAAGATATATTCTAATCCAATCATTAAATTACCAAACAAACTATTAACTTTCTTATTGAGAGATTTAATTCCATGAATTTTATAAATTGGTCTAAACATCAAATGGTCTTGCAAGTTTTCTCCAACTCCTTTTAGTTCATGCACCACATCAATACCTAAGTTCTTTAATTTATCTGTATTACCAATACCAGACACTTGTAGTATTTGAGGAGATCCTATTGCACCTGAGGATAAAATAATTTCTTTATTTGCTTTAACTTTTTTTAGTTCATTTTCTTGCCAGTATTCAACTTCTTTTGCTGTTTTGTTTTCAAAGTTAATTTTTTTAACGTGTGCTTTAGTAATTATTTTTAAATTTTTTCTATTTTTTATAGGATTTAAATAACCAACAGCTGTACTACATCTAAAGCCATCTTTTTCTGTAACCTGAAAATATCCACAACCATGGTTATCTCCAGTATTAAAATCTTTCGTTTTTGGGATACCAAATTCTTCAGCTGCATTTTGAAATTCATTTAAAAGAGGCAATTGAATTCTTTGATCGGAAACTGATAATGGACCACCAACACCATGAAATTCGCTTTTACCTCTCTCTTGATTTTCAGCTTTAATAAAATAAGGTAAAACATCATCCCAACTCCATCCAGTATTCCCTAATTGTCTCCAAACATCATAATCTCTATGTTGTCCTCTTACATATAAAAGACCGTTAATTGAAGAACTTCCACCCAAGGTTTTACCTCTCGGATATCTAATAGATATATCATTCATACTTTCGTCAGGTTCAGTTTTGTAACACCAATCTACGTCTGGGTTATGCATTGTTTTAAAGTAACCTACTGGAATATGGATCCACGGATAATTGTCTTTGCCACCTGCTTCAACTAGTAAAACTTTATTACTTGGATTTTCTGATAATCTATTTGCAAGCACACATCCAGCAGAGCCTGCTCCAAGTATTATATAATCAAAGTTTTCCATAATATTTTGTTAATATTTTTTTAATACTTTAAATTTTAAGATTAATTCTAATCTGAATTTTATAAATTAATTTTTATTAAAGATCTAATTTTAAATAGATTTTTTTTTTTAATATGTTAATTTTTTTTATGCTTTCAGAAAATCAACTGTCAATTTATAAAAAAGATGGTTTAGTTAAGAGTTCTACTTGCTTATCAAATGATAAAGTAAAAGATTTAAATAATGCTCTAGATAAATATTTAGATGATCACAAAGATGAAAATACTGAATTTGTATCAGGGTTATATGAAAGAGATAGCGATTTTCTTAAATTCGCAATGTATCCAGAAATAATTAGTGAGGTAAAACAATTAATTGGTGATGATATAGTTCTTTGGGGATCTTCATTGTTTTGTAAAAAAGAGAAAAATGGTAAAGAAACACCTTGGCATCAAGATGGAGAGTATTGGCCTATTAAGCCATTAGAGTCGGTAACTGTATGGCTATCTATAGACGAGGTAACAGAAGAAAATGGCCCACTACAATACATTCCTGGATCTCATTTAGACAGAAAACTGGCAGAACATAATACATTAGACTCTACCGATGTTACTTTAAACCAGACACTTAAAAATATTGATGAAATTAGAGATCAGGCAAAATCTGTAATTCTAAAACCAGGTATGTTTTCTATGCATGATGTTTATTTATTTCACGGATCAAGAGCAAATAATTCTGGAAAAAGAAGAGCAGGGCTTACTTACAGATATATGCCAGCTACATCTTTTTACGATCATGAAGGTGCCAAAGTTATTGAGGAAAAAATTGGTTATTCTCTACAAAGACAATTACACTTGGTCAGCGGCATAGACAAGTCTTCAAATAAAATTTATCAAGATCATACTAAGTAAAATTGTTACAATTTGACTCAATAATTATAGGTGCAGGGATTTCTGGACTTTATCAGCTTCATAAATGTAGAGATGAGTTAAATTTAAAAACATTAGCTATCGAAGAAGGATCAGATATTGGGGGGACTTGGTATTGGAATAGATACCCAGGCGCAAGGTGTGACTCTGAAAGTCACACATATGGTTATACTTTTTCAGAAAAAATTTACAAAAACTGGATTTGGAAAGAAAAATTTCCAAAACAAAATACAATTCTCAAATATTTAAAATACGTAGAAAAAAAATTAAATTTAAAAAAAAATATTTTATTTAATAATAAGATTGTTTCAGCCAAATATTTAGAAAATAAAAAATTATGGCAATTAAAAACAAATAAAAATAAAGTATTTTTAACTAAATATCTTATTTGTGCGGTAGGTTCTCTTTCAGCAGCCAATATACCTAGCATCAAAGGATTAAACACATTTAAAGGTAAATATTATCATACTGGTAGATGGCCAAAGCAAAAAGTAAATCTTAAAGATCAAGTTGTTGCTCAAATAGGAACGGGATCCAGTGGAATACAAGTGGCACCTGAAATAGCTAAAGTAGTAAAAAAATTAGTTATTTTTCAAAGAACCCCAAATTATAGTATTCCTGCAAGAAATAAAAAATTAACTAAAGAAATAATAAATAATTATCAAAAAAATTATAGAAAGATTAAGAATCTTATAAAAAAAACACCTGGTGGGCATACGTTTAATTTTCCAACTAGATCAGTTTTTGATTTCAATAAAATTGAGAGAAATAAAATTTTTGAAAAAGCTTGGCTTAAAGGAAGTTTGTCATTTAGAGCTTGTTTTGGAGATATAACTAAAAAATTGAAAGCAAACAAAAAAGCATCTGACTTTATTAAAGAAAAAATATTAAATACAGTTAAAGATAAAAAATTAGCAAAGATCCTTACAAATTTTGATCATCCATTTACTTCTAAACGTCCTACATTAAACACTAATTATTATGAAACATTTAATAGAAAAAATGTTGAATTGATTGACTTAAAAAAAAATCCAATTGTTAAAATTACAAAAAAAGGAATAAAAACAAAAAATGATAATTTTAATTTTGATAAGATAATCTTTGCAACAGGCTATGATGCTTTAACAGGCCCATTGTTATCTTTAAATTTGGTTGGAAAAAATAAAATTAAATTAAAAAATTTTTGGAGTAAATCACCTAAAACATATCTTGGATTAATGATTCCAAATTTTCCAAATTTATTTATTATTCAAGGTCCTGGTAGCCCTTCAGTTCTTACCAATGTACCTGTACAAATAGAACAACATGTTGAATGGATTACAAATTGTTTAAATTTCTTAAACAAAAAGAATAAAAAAACAATTGAAGCAACTGTAGATTCAGCAAAAAAATGGAGTAAAGAAATTAAAAAATTAGCAGATGCGTCACTTTTTATGAAAGCTAAAATCTCATGGTATAAGGGAGATAATATACCAGGTAAGCCAAAGGTTTTTATTCCTTATCCTGGTGGATTGCCTAGATATAGAAATATATGTAATAAAGTTGAAAAAAATCAATATAAAGATTTTTTAATAAAGTAATTATGAAAAAATATTTCTTAATAATAAGCTTATTTATTTGTTTCAATCTAACAGCAGCCGAAATTGAAATAATTTCTGATAAGCCTGGAGATGGAAAAAAAATAATTTATCACTCTTGGGTTCAAATTGAGTACACAGGCTCATTTGAAAGTGGAGAAGTTTTTGATACTAATATAGGTAAAGATAGACCTTTAGTTGTTCAAATGGGAATGAAAGAAGTAATTCCTGGTTTTGAACAAGGAATAATGGGAACTACCAAAGGAACAAAAAGAAAAATTAAAATTCCAGCTGAATTAGCTTATGGAGAAAAGGGTGGTGGTGATGTTATTCCACCAAATACAGATTTGATATTTGAATTTGAAATTATAGATGTTTTAGATCCACATTATAAAATGATCGATTCAGAGGAGTTAATTAAAAAAATTAATAATAATTCTGTTGCTTTAGATATTAGATTGGAAAGTCAATGGGAAAATGGAGTGATAAAAGGGACTTTTCAAGAAACAGCTTTTAATAAAGATGGAAAATTTAATGTATATTTAATGGATAAAGTAAGAGCTCTAGCAGCTGAGGAGTCTCAAAATATTGATATTGTTTTTATTAGTCACGATGGTGAAACAGCAGCAATACTTGGTAATGCTTTCGCCGAAGACCTTGGTTTTAAAAATGTTTCTGTTTTTAAAGGAGGGATACTACAATGGTTAAAAGAAGGCAGGAAACTAGTTTCTCATAAGAAAGATAACTAATTTAAATTTATTTTTTTCTCTGAAGATTTTTTAATCTAATTTCATCATGGAATAAATCTATAACTCTGTCTTGTAAAAAAGAAGATTCTGAAAATACCAATTCATCTTCATCAATAATTTTAGTTATTTTTCTTTTATTAAAACTACCCCAAATGATTAAAGATTTTACTATAGGAGCTGTTGATTTGCCGAATTCAGTTAAAGAATATTCTGTATTAAGGTTTTCTGATTTTGAAATTTTTTTGTTTATAAGTTTATCTATTTCCATTTGTTTCAATTGTTTAGATAACATTTGAGATGTTATTCCGTTTAATGATCTTTTTAATCTTCCAAAACGCATACTCTTAGACAGCAAATTATCTAAAATCATTATCTTCCATTTTCCACCGATTAATTTAAGTGAGTTTGCTACAGGAGAGAATTTCATAATGGTATTTTTTATATACTAGTCTAGAAATTTGATCAAATAATTTATTTTAACAACTTAATTTATTGGATGATGTGATAAAGTAATATTTAATCATCACAAATATATAAATAATCATTACAAGGATTTAAATGAAGCTACAAAATAAAGTTGCAATTATAACTGGTGGAGGAAAGGGTATAGGAGCAGAAATTTCTTTAAGGTTAGCTAAAGAAGGAGCAAAAATAGTTATAGCTGAAAAGGATATTGAAAGTGCAGAAAATATTAAAAAAAAAATTATAGAAAACAAAGGTGATGCAATCGTAGTTGATACTAATGTTGCTAATGAAGATAGCGTAAATCAAATGGCAGAAGCAGCTATTAAAAAATTTGGCAAAATTGACATTTTAATTAACAATGCGGGTATTAGACATATCAATAATATATTGGATCATACAAAAAAACAGTGGGATGAAATGATTTCGGTAAATCTAACTGGACCATATCTTTGTTGTAAAGCTGTTATTCCTCATATGATTAAAAATGGTAAAGGTAAAATTATTAATTTTGGCTCCATTGCAAGTTTTATGGGTAGACCAGATAGAGTTGCATATGTTGCAGCTAAAACAGGTGTTTTAGGTTTAACTAGAGCTTTAGCGGTTGATTTAACTGGAAAAAATATAAATGTTAACACTATCTGCCCTGGTCTAATATCAACGCCCTTCAATCAAAAATTTGCTGAAGATCCTGTGCACGGTGAGGCATGGGGTAAAGAAACTATTGTTGGACGATGGGGAGTGCCTTCTGATATATCTGGAGCTGCAGTATTTTTATCGAGTGATGATGCTGATTTTATTAATGGGTCAGAGATTAAAATAGATGGTGGCTGGCTTGCAGCTAAAACTAGAAAAGGTGAGATAGAGAATTAAATGAGTGAAGATCTAAAAAAAAATTTAGAATTGTCTTTGAATAATGCAAAACGATTATCAAATAAAATTTTAATAAATGGAAATTTAACCTCTGCAAAATCATCTAATAAGATTAAAGTTATAAATCCAAGCACAGGTGAACAAATTGGAGAAGCACCCCAATGCAGTAAAGATGATGTTGATATAGCAGTAAGTTCTGCTGAAACTGCTTTTCAAAAATGGAAAAAAATTCCAGCACGAGAACGTGGAAAAATGATGACTGCTGCAGCAAGAAAACTTGAGGAAAGAAGAGAAGAAATAGAAACCTTATTAGCTTTGGATACAGGTAATGCTCTTAGAACTCAGGCAAAACCAGAAACAGCTGCTTCAATTGAATTAACACATATGTTTGCTGGACTTGCTGGTGAAATCAAAGGAGAAAATTATCCACCAAATATTCCTAATACAATCCATTACACAACAAAAGATCCTATTGGTGTTGTTTGTGCAATTATTCCATGGAATGCTCCATTATTTTTAACAGTTGCAAAAGTTGCACCTGCAATAGTTGCTGGCAACACTGTCGTTTTAAAAACAGCTGAACAAGCACCTTTTTGTGCTTTATTATTATGTGAGATTCTTCAACAAGAATTACCTCCTGGAGTTCTAAATGTAATATCTGGTTACGGAGAAGAATGTGGTGAAACTTTAATACAGCATGAAAAAGTTAGAAAAGTAACATTCACTGGTTCGTTTTCAGTTGGAAAAATCATAGCAATGAAAGCTGCTCCCAAGTTATGTCCTGTTACATTAGAGTTAGGTGGAAAAAATCCTAACATTATAATGAGTGACGCTGATTTAGACATTGCAATTCCAGGTGTTATAGATGGAATGAGATATACGAGACAAGGTCAGGCATGTACGGCAGGTTCAAGAGTATATATTCATGAAAAAATTTACGACAAAGTATTAAATGGAGCTGTTGAAAAATTAAGTAAACTTAAAATGGGGAATGCGTTAGATGAAAAATCTGATATTGGAGCAATTATCTCTGAAGAACAGCTTAAAAGGACCTTATATTATATGGATATTGCAAAGAAAAATTCTTCAACAAAAATTTTACACGGTGGAAATCAATCAAAAGGTGGTGACTATAAAGATGGTTTTTATTATGAGCCAACTTTGCTTTCAGGTTTACCTGTAAGCTCTCCTGTTTGCCAAGAAGAAGTATTTGGCCCAGTTGCATGTGCTATTCCATTTAAAAGTTTTGATGAAGTTATGGAAAGTGCAAATGATACACAATTTGGGCTTTCGGCAGTTTTATGGACTAAGGACTTATCTAGAGCATTACAATTTGTTGATGAAATTGAAGCAGGATTTGTTCAGGTTAATCAATGTGTTGCTCCAAGAGCAAATGTTTCCTATGGAGGAATTAAAATGAGTGGACTAGGAAAAGAGTACGCATTTGACAGTATGATGAATCATTTTACGCAAAGCAAAACAATATTAATTAATAGAGGGAAATCAAATTTAGATGTCTAATCATATTGCTTTTATTGGTGTTGGTAACATGGGTAACCCTATGGCTAAACAATTAGTTGACGCTGGAAAAAATGTAAAAGTTTTTGATGTATCACCAGAAGTTATAAAAATAGCAAAAGACTCAGGGCTTAATGTAATAGAGTCGATGGAAGAATTATTAGATGGTGCGACTACAGTAATTTCAATGTTGCCTGAAGGTAAACATGTTCGTTCTCTTTATTTGGGTGAAAATGGAATATTAAATAAAATTCCAAAAGAATGTTTGATAATTGATTGTTCGACAATTGATATTGAAACATCATTAGCCCTTGGTAGTGAAGCAAAAAAAATTGGAATTAATATGATTGATGCTCCAGTTACAGGTGGAGTGATGGGGGCAAGAATAGGTAAATTAAATTTTTTAGTAGGTGGAACAAAGGAGTCAGTAGCTATTGCAAAACCTTTGTTTGATATAATGGGTCAAAAAATTTTACATGCAGGTGAACAAGGAAGTGGTGTTGGTGTTAAAATTTGTAACAATATGTCTTTAGGAATTTCAATGATTGCATCTGCCGAAGCATTAATGTTGGCCAAAAGATTAAAAATGGATGTTAAAAAAGTTCACTCAATAATTAAAGAAGCTTCCGGAAATAATTGGGCTATGACTAATTACACACCATTACCAAATCTTACAGAAGGTGTTCCTTCTAACAATAAGTATCGACCAGGTTTTTCAGCAGCGATGATGACCAAAGATTTAAAGCTTGCAAATGATGCTGCAAAATCTGTTAATGCATCTACTCCACTTGGTAAGGCAGCCTTAGAAATATTTTCAAAATTTTGTGAAGATGGTGATAGTGAAACAGATTATTCAGGTATATCAAAAAAAATTGGTGGTGATGCTTGGGATTATCCCTTTGATCCAAAAGGCACAGATTAAAAACTTTCTAAACTAAAGTGGTATTAAAAAAATACCATATGAAATAGCTACTTGTTGAAAAAAATTAAATAAATCAAATAAAAAGTTTTACATTTATGTAAATATAAGGTTAATTTCATCTCTTATTAAGACTTAATAATTAACGAGAGGGAAATATAATGAAAAAAATCACTTCAATGATTTTAGCTTTAGTATTTGCGGTATCTTTAATTGGATCTGCTTCTGCTAAAACATTAAAAATCCAACTTACTTTTCCAAAAACTTCTTACGATGGACAAATCGTTAAGATGTGGACTGACAGAGTAACAAAATTAACTCGAGGTGAGTTAAAATTTGAACTTTTATCAAAAGGTGAAGTTGTTGGTTTAAAAGAAACTTTAGAAGCTGTTGACAAAGGCCTTGTTGATGGTGGTGCTGCTTGGACTCACTATTGGTCTAACTATCACCCAGCTGCAATGTTATTTGGTTCGCCAGTTGCGGGTGGTGGTATTGGTTTAAGTACTAAATCTTGGTTAGCATGGTATTTCGATAATGGTGGTATGGAACTTTACGACCAATTATGGGATGAAATGGGGATGAACGTTAAAGGTTTTGTAATGGCATCTTCTGGTCCAGAAGCTTTAGGTTGGTTCAAAGAACCGATTAACAGCATGGCTGACTTTAGAAAATATAGATTCAGAACTCCTCCGGGAATTCCTGGCCAAACTTACAAAGATATTGGTGTAGCTTCTGTTTCAATGGGTGGTGGAGATATTTTACCAGCTCTTGAAAAAGGAACTATCGATGCTGCTGAGTGGTGTTGTCCAAAGCCTGACTCTGTATTTGGTTTTCAAAAAGTATTGAAAAACTATTACCTACAAGGTTTACACCAAAATGTTGTAAATGGTGACATTTACATTAACGGTGATGTTTATAAATCTCTAACTGACCATCAAAAATATGCAATGGAAGTTGCATCTGAAGCGATGATCACTAGAAACATTACAAACAGAGCTGTTGAAAACGGTAAAGCGCTTATTGATTTAACTGAAAATCATGGTGTTATACTTCATGATACTCCTGCTGATTATTTCACAGAGTACATGAATGCTGCACAAGCTACTATTAAGAAAAATGCTGCTGAGAATGCATTTTTCAAAAAAGTATATGACCACATGACTGCTCACGCAAAAATCGTAGTACCTTTTATTGCACAAATGGAAACATCTGATGCATCAATCGGAACTGCTTTTGCTAAACAACAGTAAATTTTAAATTTGAAAGTGGGGGTAGATTTATCCCCACTTTTTATTAATATCTAATTTAATCATAAAATTAAAAATCTTCTTATGGTCAAAAAAAAATCAGCAGCTAAAGTAAAAGAAACTTTAGACATAACCGATGAGCTGATTGCTGAAAGAAGAACAAGTTTAAAAATGCCTAAGGATATGGTTCCTTGGATGGCAAAAACAATAGAATTTATAGATGCAAAAATGTTGCTTACTGGCAAAATAATTTGCTGGATTTGTGTACCTCTAATTTTTTCAATGGTTTATGAGGTTATAGGAAGACATTTTTTTAATAGACCAACTTTATGGGTATATGACGTAACTAGAATGTCGGCTGGGGCATTTTTTATGCTTGGAGCAGCTTACACTTTATCTAAAGGAATACACATTAGAGCTGATTTTTTATACAGAAATTGGAAAATTAGAAACCAAGCTAAAGTAGACTTATTTTTATACCTACTATTTTTCTTTCCAGGTTTTCTTGTATTTTTTTGGGTTAGTTTTGATTACGCTTACACGTCAATTTGTGGAAGATCGGAATTAATGGAGTGTATTGGTGGCAAGATGAGAATTCAAAGAGCAATGGATACAACTTGGATGCCTATAATGTGGCCTTTAAAAAGCTGCATGCCTATAGGTGCATTTTTGCTATTAGTTCAAGGTTTTTCAGAAGTTTTAAAAAGTTATTACGCATTTGTGAAAGGTAGATGGCCATAATGGATTTTTTCAGTCCTGAATTAATTGGAGCTATAATGATTGGTTGCATGTTATTTGCAATTTTTATCGGTTTTCCAATTTCATTCACATTAATATTTTTAGGCCTTGTTTTTGGTTATTGGGGTTTTGGTAAATTAGTTTTTTACCTAATGACACTTCAATTCAACATGATCATGACCGAAAGTACTCTGGTGGCTGTCCCACTCTTTATATTTATGGGAATATTAATGGAGTCTGCTGGTTTAATGGAAAGATTGTTTAATTCAGTCCAGTTAATGCTTTCTAAAACAAGAGGAGCATTATTTTATGCCGTAATGTTTGTATCAACAATCTTTGCAGCAGCAACTGGTATTGTAGGAGCTTCAGTTACAATTTTAGGAATTATGGCTGGTAAAACAATGATTAGATCAGGTTATGATACAAGACTATCAGCAGGTTTAATTTGTGCTGGTGGTACTTTAGGAATACTTATTCCTCCAAGTATCATGTTAGTTGTAATGGGTCCTGTACTTGAAATTCCTGTTACTGATTTGTTTGCAGCAGCAATTATTCCAGGAATAATGTTAGCATCTTTATATGCTGGCTACACAACATTAAGATGTTATTTAAACCCTAAACTTGGACCTGTTTTACCTGCAAGCGAAAGACCAAAAAACATGGGAAAAGTTTGGTATGAATTTTTTATGGGACTGGTACCACCTGCAGCATTAGTATTTTTTGCACTAGGTAGCATATTATTTGGATTAGCAACTCCTACAGAAGGCGCAGGTATGGGTGCTTTTGGTTCTATTTTATTGGCTGTTGCTTATAAGAGGTTTACATACAAAGGTTTTAAAGAAGCAATGATTAAAACATTGGAGATAACTGCTTTAATAATGTTTTTAGTTGCTGCATCAAATTTCTTTGGAGCAGTCTTTTCAAAATTGGGAACTCCATCATTACTTACTGATTATTTATTGGGACTAGAAATAAATAAATATTGGATTTTAGCTATTATGATGGCAGTAATTTTCTTACTAGGTTGGCCTTTAGAATGGGTTCCAATTGTATTAATAGTATTACCTATTTTATTACCGTTAGTTCAAGAGCTTGGATTTAATTTAACTTGGTTTGCAATTTTAGTTGCTGTCAATCTCCAGACCGCATGGCTCTCACCACCGGTAGCTTTATCTGCATATTTTTTAAAAGGTGTAGTTCCTCAATGGGATCTAAAAGATATTTATCTCGGGATGATGCAGTTTATGGTTATTCAGGTTCTGGGCTTAATTTTAATAATTATATTTCCTCAAATCGCTCTTTGGCTACCAAGTGTGATGTACCCATCTCCTTAACTAGATTTTGTACTTTTAATATATGGAATGATTGTCCCTATTAGGATGATTGCCAGTGAAATAAAAATCTTTAATGTAATTTCTGCATCGATTACAATCCAGGCTGATGTTGCTCCAATTGGTCCAGTAAGTGGATACATTAGGCTAATTCTTCCAATTGGAACTCTTCGTAATGCATAATTGTAAAATAAATAAGCAGCAAAAGTAATAAAAGACAAAGTTAGAGCTGCTATCACTGAAGGTGTAAATTCAAGATGATAAGTGTAATCAAAGCTAGAGTTAGGCCAAATAATAAACAGTATTAAAAAAGACAAAACAAAACCTGTAAAATATTGAAAAGTATTAACTGATAGTTGATTGACTTTTGTTTGCATGAAACGTCTCCCGATAACTTCATTAGTGGATGCGCACAAAATTCCTAAAAAAATTATTAAATCACCTAAATAATTTCCAACTCCTGATTTTGATTGACTAGTAAGTAAAAGATAAGTTCCTATTACTGTAATAAATGCACCAATTATTACTTTTATTTCAATTTGTTCTTTTAAAAATATTCTTGCAACAAATGGCTGAATAAGAGGCAAAGTACTTATTATAGCAACTCCATTTACTGGACTTGTTAATAAAAGCCCAACATGAAACGATAAAGTTACTAAAAATGGGTTTAATAGACCCATTAAAAAAGGTTTTAATCCAACTTGTTTTATTGAGATGTCTACTCTCATTATAAGACAAAAGATTACCATTAATAAAAAAGCGATGAAAAATCTTACTGCTAATAAATCTATAATATAGAATTCTTTAAGTGCTAAAGTTACAAATGGAGGTCCAGCACCAAATCCAATTACAGCTAGCAGCATTGCAAAATAACCACTATTTTTTTTAAAAAAATTAATCATTTGGAATTTTTATAAATTATTAAAAAAAAGATATTGTATCATAGTTAATTAGTTTATTATTCAATAATGAATCAGCCAAAAGTTAAATATTCACTTTCTAATTGGGATCTAGTTACAGTTAATCCTAACTATAAAACTTGGAATTGGAAAGATATGTTTTGTTTTTGGGGTGTAAATATCCAGAGTGTTATTGGATTTTCTTTAATTGCATCATTGTACATTGTCTATGATTTAAACACACTTGTAGTATTTTTTGGAACTATTTTGGGATCTTTTTTTGTTTATCTTTTTTCAAATTTAATAGGCAAACCATCTCAGAAATTTGGTTTACCATTTACAGTATTATTGCGTTCTTCATTAGGATTTAAAGGAGCAGAATATTTTGGTTTATTGCGAGGTTTGGTTGGAATTTTTATGTTTGGTGTTCAAACATATTTTTTATCGAAAGCTTTTGGTTACCTGATTAGAATTTTAATTTTTTCTATTGATAGTTCATTATTAAATAAAGACATTTTTTTAGTTTTTATACTTGGTATTGATATTATTGATTGGATTTCATTTACTACTGTTATTATTTTTCAAACTCTAATGTTTAGCATTGGTATAAATTTCAATAAAAGATTAATTAATTATTCAGCTATTACAGTTTATGGAGGGATGCTCATATTTTTTTTTGGCGTATTATTAAGCGATGTAAAACTTACTACACAAGCATTTTATGAATTATTAGATTATAAAAATCTTTTAGTTAATGATAATATTTTTGCTTTATTGACAGTCGCTGGTTCAATTTTTGCATATTTTTCAATTATAATTGTAAGTTTTGGGGATTTTTCTCGCTATGTTAAAAATGAAGATGAATTAAAAAAAGGTAATTTAAGTTTAATTGCTAATTTGATTATCTTTTCTATTTTTTCTGTTTTTATAGTTGTTGGGTCAGATGTATTTTTAAATTTAAGATTTCTTGATTTAAGCTCAATTTTAACCAATCCAACTGACATAATTGGTAAATTTGACAATACACTCATTACAGTAATTGCTATTTTTTTTATTATTATTTCATCTGCATCAACTAATTTAGTAGCTAATTTTATTCCATCTCAATATTCTCTTATTAATTTTTTGCCCAATTCTTTAAACTTGAAAAGAGCTAGCTACATAATATTAATTATTAGTTTCTTCATTGGTATTTTTTGGCTGTCAGTATTAAGTCAAATTGGTATTTTGTCATTTGTTGATACTTTTATCTCATTTTTTGGTCCACTATTCGGTGTCATGGTGGCTGATTATTATTTAATTAAAT
>Ga0209601_1001147_pt1 | contig 19111 bp, 11 predicted proteins | sample COGITO_mtgs_1104_4_FD_184796 | JGI IMG/M metagenome (GOLD analysis project Ga0209601, IMG submission 184796) | Pelagic marine microbial communities from North Sea - COGITO_mtgs_110426 (SPAdes) (version 2) | ecosystem: Environmental > Aquatic > Marine > Epipelagic ...
CAATATCCGCAAATACTTCTGGGCAAAATAGTTCGATATATTTCGATGGGACAAACAATAGGATAGATATAACGGACTCAAGTGGTGTTCTTAGAGTGCGATTAGGAAACCTTGTTGTTTAACACCCTTAAAAAAATATATCTTGACATAAAATGTTACTGGGGGTATAATTGTACAGTAACTAATGCTGCGGTAAGAAGGAATTTCTTAACAGCACATAAGAAGTAGGAAAATAACTTCCATAGTAAGAAAAGGTACATTAATGAATATAATATCACTAGTAGCAGGGGATACATTAGCTAACTTACAAGTTAACCTTGTTCGTCAAGATACTGGTGCTGCTTTCCCTCTGCCTTTAGGGGGAACAGGATCTGTTCACCTATACATTCGTAGAAAAGGCACAACCGGTGTTAGCATTGATGTGCCTTATGATGTTAATCTTTCCACCATTGAAACAGGTTACTTAGTGTTCCAATTAGGAACTTGGGTTAATACAGCTCTCGAAGGTTACTACGAAGGAGAGATTGAGCTGACTTTTGGGGATGGCACAATACAAACCGTCTTTGAGCAAATCAGTTTTAGAGTACGAAGTAGCATAGGATGAGTATTTTTGTAGCAAGAGACACTTTTATAATAGATAGTGTCATCTTTAAAAAAATATCGGCAGGGTCTTACCCTAGATTAGTACCTAGTAACTATCAGGTATCTAGTCCAATTCTGGGCTTACTAGATTTAGTTAGTGCCCCAAGTTTTAGTAAGGTAGTAGATGAATCCTATATTATCAATAGCCTTACTTAATGTAGAAGCACCTGATTTATCTAATGCTTCTATCAGTCTTGTATTCCGTGTCAGCTCTGTCAACCTACTGGCGGATGCTACCGAAGGTCCAGGCTCTGTTAGTAGTGCTATATTAGCTGTATTAAGCAAAGTAACAAGTAACAACCTTATTCTTAGGTCCTTTGACTACTACATACAACCAATATTATCAGAAGCTAAAACCTACTTTACTAGAGTTATAGAAGTAGATCCTACAAGTACAATAGAACTAGCTTTTTTAAATACAGAAACTCCTTTAATCTATTTATTAAAGGCTGTAGATGATAGTATCGCTAGTTTCTCAGCACTATCAAATATTGAAGTTTATAAAACTATTACTGCTGATGTAGCTGAGACAAGCGAACAACAAGCTAGAGTTCTTTTAAAGAGGTTTAATACAGAGGTTGCCTCTACACTGTCGTATTCCGCTCTTGAGCCTTTATTGAAGAAAGAAGATACTGCCGCAACATTATCTGAACTTAGTAGAATAGTAAATTATAATAGACCAGAGTTCTCTAATACACAGCCTAGTAAAGTAGCAGCTTCTGAGACTTTTAACTATATAAGACCTAATATTTATAAATCTATCTTAGGTTTTTTAGAAAACATCTCTGTTCCAAAAAGTGGTGGTATATCAGAAGATACATTAAACCTCGAGTCCCTACCTTCGTTGTCAGTATTCTTAGGTGGGTTAGACTCAGATTTATTTATATCTAAAGCGGGAAGAAGCCATGGAGGAAACTGGCAGGGTATAGGGGCCTCTTTAAGCTTTTATAAAGATAATATAGCAGACAAAATCCTGTTAGAAGAAGATAGCGTAACAGGCTACGCATATATAGCAGAGGAATTAACTACATTATATGACTTTGACGTAAAAAAGAAAAATTATTTATCTTTCACAAATCCTTTGGCTTTTGCAGGATTTCCTGATTCTCTACAACGTAATTATACATGGAAGTTAAACAACACAAGAGAAAGACAAGAGTCCAGAGTAGATACAAGAGCTGAGAGAAGAGAGAAAAATTGGAATTCGGTTGGTATAAAGTTTGACTTCTCAAATGATAATAATGAAGAAGTAGAAATAGTAGAAGAGGTTCTTTCGGCAAAAGCAGAACTAAAATACTCTGAACTTAAATTACAGGAAGACACAGAAAGGACAGAATATTTATCTTTCACAAATCCTTTGGCTTTTGCAGGATTTCCTGATTCTCTACAACGTAATTATACATGGAGTTTAAACAATACAAGAGAAAGACAAGAGTCCAGAGTAGATACAAGAGCTGAGAGAAGAGAAAAAAATTGGAATTCGGTTGGGATACAGTTTGACTTTTTAACAACATATTATAGTAATGCAAAGACTATAAGTCAGCCACTTACAGCAAAGTCTATCTTTCCAGTTGACCGGCTTGATATAGAAGAAGCTACAAAGAGGACAGAATATTTATCTTTCACAAACCCACTTGCTTTTATAGGGTATCAGCCAAACACACTAGGACGCATCTATACATGGAAGTTAAACAACACAAGAGAAAGACAAGAGTCCAGAGTAGATACAAGAGCTGAGAGAAGAGAAAAAAATTGGAATTCGGTTGGGGTACAGTTTGACTTTTTAACAACATATTATAGTAATGCAAAGACTATAAGTGTAGATCTGTCAGGACCAGCTAAAATTAGGACAGAATTACTAGAAAGCATAGATAGAGACAAAAAAACATTTGACATAAGTTTTGTTTATCCAATTTCTTTTGCAGGTTTCGTTCCTAGTATTTATCCACAAAATGTCAATCGTACTTATACATGGAGGTTAAACAACACAAGAGAAAGACAAGAGTCTAGGGTAGATTTAAGAGCAGAAAGACGAGAATTAAACTGGCAAGGCGTTGGTTTAAAAATGAGTGTACCCGTACGTCTTCCAGAACAACTTATTGAGATTGAAGAAGCTGTATTAGCTGCTAAAGCTCATTATGCCTCAGAATTAGTACAAATTCAGCACAATCAAAAAAAGGATATAGAGCTTAATTTTTTATCTCCTACAGGACCAGAACGACTTGAGGAGCAAGTAAACGCAAGGTTAAAAAACTCTTTATTTCTAGATAAGCCTTTAAATTTAAATTTATTAACTGATAGCTTATTTTTACTTTATAGAGTACCAATATTTACACAACCTATAGCAGTTACTCAGGAAGTAAGTGATTTAGAAATTTTATTGAAAAAAATCGAAAAAATAAAAATTTATAGTGATAATTATTTAGATATTACAAAAGACACTTCTGAATTAATTAATATTATTAGTGATGCAATTGTAAGGAGACCTGTATATTCCGCTTCTATAAGCGATGTATCGGATAGTCTTGTATCATTATTAAACAGTAACTACAGAGAAGCTATAGATACGCAAGAAACTTTTTATAGACAAGCAAAATATATTAGAAACCCGGTGGATGCAGTAGAAGTCGACGCTACTGCATCTGGATTTGCGCAAGATTATTCTCCTGCGTATTTTTCACAAGCATATGTCGGCACTGCATTTTTAGGAGAATAGACATGCACATAGATGGATTAGCAGCAAGAGGTACAGTTAATATTGTCCTTAGAGACGCTTTCGGAAAAGTAAAGCAACATAAAACAGTAAAAAATATGGTGGTAGATCAAGGTCTAGCACATATTGTAGGCCGTCTAATTGATGGTACTTATAACTCCCATACAGAACTCATAGACACAACAGGCTCAGATATTGTAGGCTATACCGGGTTCCCAGCATCTATGCGATACATGGCACTTGGGAAAAATGCTAGTAGTGAAATCAGTGGTAATGGGACAACCCAGCCTTCTGCTCCCGCCCCTACCGCGGCTGATACAGTATTAGCTACTGAGTGTACTATAGGTCTGACTCCTAACTCTCACCCAACCCACACTCCTCAAGCAGGCAGAGTGGACATGTACTATGGCGCGCAAAATGGTTCTACCGTAGATGGCTTTTACCAAGGAATTTATAATGCAGGTAACCAATCCATTAGTCCAGATCCAGGTGTAAGTCCTGAAGGTACATATAGCTCTACTGGTGTTGCTACTACACTACGTAAGACGGGTAATCGATTAGTATTTGTAGCTTTTTTCGGAGAGAATCACCCTGCTTTAACTTCTGCAGGCCTTATTACTACCAATGCGTCAGAGATTGTTACTACTGGAATTACTGAAGCAGGAATATTTAATGGGCCCGCGTATAAGCGTACTACTGGTACTCCCGCTGTTACTTATGGGTTAGATCAAAGTATGTTGTGTAGGACTAGATTTAAGATTGTAAACAAAGCTCCTCAGGATAGTTTACAAATTACTTGGTCTGTGCAGCTTGCGGATCAAACTCCATAATGACTACCAGTCTAGTTCTCCGTACATCTATTGATAGACCTCTTACTAATGCTGAGGTTGACGGCAACTTCACGGGTCTACAAACAGATATTTCGGAGTTATCTACAGAACTTCTAACAGATATTTCGGAGTTATCTACAGAACTTTTAAGTACTAGAAATACTATATTTGATATACTACCGCTTAAGGCGAATCTACTAGACCCTGTATTTACAGGGCTAGTAGAGGTGCCTACTTACGATTCTGCTTCGACAGGGCCCTATGTAGCTAGTCTAGATTATGTTATTTCTAAGTTTGGGGACATTTCTGTAGATATGATACCTTCTGTGGGGGCAAGTTCAGTCATAGAAGGTGGAGTACTAGTTTATAATGGTATAAATCTTGGTAGCCCAAGCAAACCTTTTGCAAATATTTGGGTACAATCTGGTAAGTTTGCTGCTAATACTATTAGTATTGGCACAGCAAATATATCTGCTTCAGAAGCGGGCGGGGTATTATTACCTCAACGTACTTCAATAGGTGTATCCAGTAATATAATCCCTACTAATTTAGTTTCGAGTGACCTAGATATTAGGTACGCACAAAGTAGTTCGCAATCAGCTTTAATTATTGATCTTACAGCAGATTCTTCAATCGGTGCGTTAAGCGCAGTTGGAATAACCAGTACAGGACTAGTCTCCAGAGTAGCAGAAAATTTTACTGATAATACTACTTTTATAGGGTTCTCCACTCAGAATACTGCTTTTGGAGATACTGCTAGTGTAGCTATATCTGGCCCTTTAGAGGGTTTTTCAGGCTTAGTTACTGGATCTGAATACTACTTAAGTTTATATGGCTTACTAGAGACTACTATATCTAGCACTAATATTAAAGTTGGGGTTGCAAAAAGTAGTACTGAACTATTTATTTATTCTAACTCTACTTTAGATATTTATGGCATTACCCATAATAAAATAGAATATAACGATCTGTCAATTGGTAGTAATAATGAGCCAGAGGGAGAGGGAGGAATAACTTATAATTCTAGCACGGGTGAGTTTAGCTATACACCTGCACTAGTGAGTACTTTAAATAATTTAAATTTAACAGGTATTCCTACAGCCCCTACTGCAAGTTCGGATACCAGTAATGCTCAAATAGCCACTACAGCATTTGTTAATACAGCAGCCTCCTACTTAGCCTCCTACTTAGCTCCTGTATTTAGTCCCTCCTTCACTGGAGTACCTACGGCACCCACTGCGGCGGTAAGTACTAATAATACTCAAATAGCTACTACGGCATTTGTTAATACTCAAATAGCCAATACTGCCTCTACTGATAGCCCTAATTTTACAGGTGTCCCTACTGCACCAACCGCAGCAGTAGGCACTAATACCACTCAAATAGCGACAACAGCATTTGTTTTATCCAATGGAGGCGGGTTAAACATAGATGGCGGACTTGCTGTTACAGTTAGAAATACTTCTACAATAACCCTTAACGGAGGGGGAGCATAAAATGGCCGTACAAATTCAGATAAGAAGAGATAGTGCCTCAGCATGGACAACAGTAAATCCTGTGTTAGCAGATGGTGAACTAGGCTATGAGCTTGATACAGATTGGTTAAAGATCGGTGATGGTAACACAGCATGGAATTCTTTAACCTATTCTAATATAGGTATACCAGGGGTAAGTATAACTTCGTCTTTAATTTCAGGAGATGATCTTTTACTTACTTTGAGTGATGGAACAGTATTAACAGCAGGAAATGTTAGGGGCCCCCAAGGTGTACAAGGCCCTCAAGGTATAGAAGGTAATACGGGACCTCAAGGTATTCAAGGCCCACAAGGCCCACAAGGTATTCAAGGTATTCAAGGTATTCAAGGGGAGATAGGTCCTCAAGGTATTCAAGGCGACACGGGTCCTACAGGTATTCAAGGAGACACCGGCCCTCAAGGAGATACGGGTCTCGGATTTAGAATCGCAAAAACTTACGATAGCATAGCCGCACTAGAAGCAGATGCTAACCCTGCCTCTATACTTACTGGTGAATTTGCTCTTATCACTACAGGAGATGTGGAAGACCCAGATGATTCTAAGTTATACCTATGGAATGGTTCTATATATGAGTATGTAACAGACTTATCAGGCGCCTCTGGTATACAAGGAGAGACAGGACTAGGCTTTACCGGGGGTACCTACGATAGTGAGACAGGTATTGTTACTTTTACTTCAGAGAATGGGATAGGCTTTGTAACAGGGGATTTGAGAGCTTCTGGATTTACTGGCGGGGCATATGACCCACTAACAGGTATTATTACCTTTACTTCCGATCAAGGGCTAGGCTTTAGTACTACAGACTTAAGAGGGGACGAAGGTCCGCAAGGTCCGCAAGGTCCACAAGGTATTCAAGGAGACACAGGGGCTCAAGGTATTCAAGGTATACAAGGTCCCCAAGGTATTCAAGGTATTCAGGGCTTAGGATTTACGGGAGGTGATTATAATGCAGGTACAGGCACTACTTCATTTTACTCTAATGATGGGTTAGGTTTCACAACAGGGGACTTACGAGGAGCTGATGGAGATACTGGGCCTATTGGGCCTATTGGACCTATTGGACCTATTGGAGCTGATGGAGCTGATGGAGCTGATGGAGCTGATGGAGAGGATGCCTCATTAACGATATCAGAAGTAGCCCCTCTTAACCCAGTGGAGGGAGACTTATGGTTTGATCCATCTGTTATTAAAACTTTTACTTATTATAATGATGGTAATTCTACTCAATGGGTAAATATGAACTCTGCTGGTCCTATAGGTCCGCAGGGGGACGTAGGTCCACAAGGTATCCAAGGCGAAACGGGTCTACAGGGTGAGACAGGTCCGCAAGGTATCCAAGGTACTCAAGGTATTCAAGGTATTCAAGGGGAGACAGGGCTTCAAGGTGAGACAGGGCCTCAGGGTATCCAAGGTATTCAAGGTATTCAAGGTGATACTGGGCCACAAGGTGTCCAAGGCGAAACGGGTCCACAAGGTATCCAAGGCGAAACGGGTCTACAAGGTGAAATAGGCCCACAAGGTATTCAAGGTATTCAAGGTATTCAAGGAGAGACAGGGCTTCAAGGTGAGACAGGGCCTCAGGGTATTCAAGGTATTCAAGGTATTCAAGGCGACACTGGATTAGGTTTTAGAATTGCAAAAACTTACCTTAGTGTAGCTTTACTAGAAGCAGATACTAATCCTACATCTATAGATGCTGGTGAGTTCGCTATTATTGAAACGGGAGATGTTGAAGACCCAGATAATGGTAAACTATATTTATGGGATGGTTCTATTTATCTTTACGTTACTGACTTAAGCGGATCTGCGGGTATTCAAGGTGAGACAGGACCACAAGGCCCACAAGGTGATACAGGTCCACAAGGTATTCAAGGAGAGACAGGGCTTCAAGGTATTCAAGGTATTCAAGGTATCCAAGGAGAGATAGGCCCGCAAGGTATTCAAGGAGAGACAGGGCTCCAAGGAGAGATAGGCCCGCAAGGTATCCAAGGAGAGGTAGGCCCACAAGGTATTCAAGGTATTCAGGGTATTCAGGGTGAGACAGGTCCGCAAGGTATCCAAGGTACTCAAGGTATTCAAGGAGAGACAGGGCTACAAGGAGAGACAGGGCCTCAGGGTATCCAAGGAGAGACAGGGCCTCAAGGTATTCAAGGAGAGACAGGGCTTCAAGGTATTCAAGGTATTCAAGGTGAAATAGGTCCAGCAGGAGCTGATGGAGTAGATGCCTCTTTAGCCATCTCAGAAACGGCTCCAGTAGACCCTACGGTAGGAGATATATGGTTTGATCCTTCTGTGCTTAAATTTTTCGTTTACTACAATGACGGTAACTCCTCTCAATGGATTAGAGTATATAGTGGCGTGTAGCTTATACCGTAGAAAAAAATATCTTGACTTTCAATTTAATTAAACGTAAAATTTAAAAAATAAAAATTAGGTAATAATATCTAAAATACTAGGAGAACTGAATAATGGCAAGTATTGACTTTCCGAATAGCCCCACTGATGGACAGACTTTTACAGCAGGAAATGCTACTTACACATATATTGCATCAAAGGGTTATTGGGATGCGGTTACAACTACCGTAGGGATTCAGTTGACAGATCTTTCTATAGGTGCTGAAAACCCCGCTGATGGTGATGGAGCTATCGCTTATGATAACTCAACTGGTGTGTTCACATATACTCCACCAGTTATTTCAGCAGGTGGTATTGCACTCACAGATCTTTCTATAGGTGCTGAAAACCCCGCTGATGGTGATGGAGCTATCGCTTATGATAACTCAACTGGTGTGTTCACATATACTCCACCAGTTATTTCGGGTGGGTTACCCTCTCAAACTGGAAACAGTGGTGCGTTTCTAACTACTGATGGCTCAGCAGCTAGTTGGGATACTCTCGTGTCCACCACGAAGTCCTTGACCGCATCAACTACTATAGTTAATCCCAACGCTTACGGTACATCTGCTTCTGACCAGTTTGGTGTTGCTGTAACTACTGATGGTACTAATGTGTATGTGTATGCAGCCGAAGCGGGTGCACCAAATGGAGGTAGCGTTATATATGTGTATAATGCTTCTACAAAAGGATATTTATACACTGTAACAGCTCCTATCGTAACAAGTGGTTTCGGCTATCCCTATGCCAGGGCTGCTGATGGTTACTTAGTAGTGCCTACTTACGATGCTGGTACAGCAGCTCCATCAGGCAATAATGTAGGACGAGTTCACATATTTAATTCAGCGGATGGTTCTTTTGTAAGAACTATCTCACGTACTGGTGCTTCTACTTCCTGGAGTTCAGTTGGCAGTGACGCATTTGGGTTTGCAGTCGGGACAGCAAACGGTAAAACTATTGTAGGAGCATACTATGCAGGTCTTCAAGGCGCGACACGACCTGCCGGCGAGGCATTATTATATGATAATGCTACAGGTAGCTTGTTACACACTTTTAGCAACCCCTCCTCCCCTGTAGTAGACGGTGATGATTTTGGCAGAGCCGTTGCCATGGCAAACAACTATATTTTAATAGGAGCCATGGGTGAGGATCAGGCAGGAACTAATTTTGGTGTAGTCTATGTATACGATGCTACTACTTATGCTCTAATACGAACTATAACTCCCAGTGCTGGTATTTTTATAGGTTGGGATATAGTTTTGGATACTACAGGGGAATATTTTTATACCCCGTTTAGTTCCAATGTAGGCAAAGTATACGAGATCGCTACAGGTACTGTAGCCCTAACTATTAGTCCTCCTGCAGGAGCTACAGCAGCCTGGGGTGTCAATGGTTTTGCTATGACCGAAGAGTATGTAATAATAGCCGACCCTTCTTATAATACATACGGTCGTGTGCATTACTATAATAAAACAACAGGTGCAGAGGTATTTACTGTAGATAGCCCAGCAAGTACTGGTACTATAGGCCTCGGCTATCACAGTATTACCTCAGTAGGCACCTCTGTATTTGTTTCTAACAAGAATGCAACCGGTGATGGCAATACCAATTCAGGGGAAATTTATGTTATAGAACCACTAGTAACAAGAACTTTCAGTGATGATGCTGCCTTTACGGGTGCTGTTACAATCGGTGGTGCTGCACCTCTTGCACTCACAGATCTTTCTGTAGGTGCCGAAAACCCCGCTGATGGTGATGGAGCTATCGCTTATGACAACTCAACAGGTGTATTTACATATACTCCTCCTGCTATTTCTGGCGGGGTAGATACTGCTAGTGTCGAAGCTGCCGGTGCTTTGATGGATAGTGAGCTAACAAATATTGCAGCGGTTAAAGCTCTTGATCAAGGTGTCGCAACTACTGCCAGTCCTACCTTTGCAGGGTTAACTCTATCAGGAGTACCTACAGCACCTACTGCCGCGGCGGGTACTAACACAACACAAATTGCTACTACTGAATTTACGACAACCGCACTCGCTAATCTCGTTGATACTGCCCCTGCTACATTAGATACACTAAATGAGCTTGCTGCTGCTCTAGGGGATGACCCAAATTTTGCTACTGCTATAACTAATAGCATTGCTTTAAAAGCGCCTCTTATAAGCCCATCATTTACTGGTCCTGTTACTGTTACAGGTACAACAACATTAGATGGAATCACTACTCTAAATGCAACTACAGAAACTACATCTTTGGGGGTAGCTGTGTTTGATCCACTAGGAACCCAACAAAAGATTCAGGCAAGTGACAAGTTAACAACTGCTCAGTTTGGATTCTCAGCCAGTATATCCGGTGATGGTCTAACAGCAATTGTTGGTGCAAATGGTACCGGTAATGGTGCTGCTTATGTATACACTAGATCTACCGCATCAATCTCTGCAAACTGGACTCAACAAGCAAAGATAGTAGCAAGTGATGGCCAGTTATATGATTACTTTGGTGCATCAGTCAGTATATCTAGTGACGGTAACACCGTAATTGTGGGTGCAGATTATGAAGATACTGGTGCATCTAATGCTGGTGCCGCTTATATCTTCGTTAGATCTGGTACAAGCTGGTCTCAACAAGCAAAGATCCAATCAAGTGATAAAGAAGCAAGTGACTTTTTTGGATCCAAAGTAGGTATATCTGGTGATGGTAACACTGCAATTGTAGGCGCGAATGGCGAAGACACTGGCGGATCTAATGCTGGTGCTGCTTATATCTTTACTAGATCTGGTACAAGCTGGTCAGAACAAGCAAAGATTCAATCAAGCGATATCGAAGCAGGCGATTACTTTGGCTACTCGGTCAGTATATCCGGTGATGGTAACATAGCTATTGTAGGTGCATGGTATGAAGACACTGGTGCAACTGATGCAGGAGCTGCTTACATCTTCACTAGATCTGGTTCAAGCTGGTCAGAACAAGCAAAGATTCAAGCGACTGATAAAGCAGCAAGTGATCAGTTTGGTGTCTCAGTCAGCATATCTGATGATGGGCTAACAGCAATTATAGGTGCAAATGGTGAAGACACTGGTGCATCAGGTGCTGGCGCCGCTTATATCTTTACTAGATCTGGTACAACTTGGTCTCAACAAGCAAAGATCCAAGCAAGTGATCTAGAAGCAGGTGATCAATTTGGCAACTCAGTCAGTATATCTAGTGACGGCAATACAGCAATTGTATCGGCTTGGGTCGAAGATCCTGCTGGAACTACGAATGCGGGCAGTGCTTATGTTTTCAAAAGATATGGTACCACTTGGACTGAAACACAAAAAATTCAAGCAAGTGATAAAGAAGTAAGTGACTATTTTGGCATGTCAGTCGGTATATCTGGAGATGGTAGTGCAGTAATTGTAGGCGCACGTGGCGAAGACACTGGTGCATCAGATGCTGGTGCTGCTTATATCTATGCAGCAGATATTAGTTCGATAGTATTACATGATGTATCTCAAAGTTCAGTATTTATACATAGTTCGGTAGCTGCTGATTTCACTGCTAACTTTGCTAATGTGCCGACTACTGATGATAGAACTCTCTCTGTAGCACTAATTATTAGTCAAGGAGCCACGGGGTATTTACCCACTGCCCTTCAGATTGATGGTGCGGCTCAGACAATTTTATGGCAAGACGTAGAAGCTCCTACAGCAACTCCGAGTGCTACTGATATTGCTAGTTTTACTTTTATCAGGTCTGCTGGTGCTTGGACGGTTCTCGGAACTGTAACAGCATTCGGTGCGGTGTAAGGAGAAATATATGCCACGTATTACAGAATTTTCAGGTAAAGTTCTAGCAGGTAAAACACTAAAACGTGTCTTAGCTCCGGTTATCCCGACGGGCCCAACCTTTGGTCCAGTCGCCACTAATTTCATTGATACATTTTCAGGTGATAAAAAGTATATTGATATCACCAATGGGTCCGACAGTAATAATGGAGACACTGATGCTACTGCTTATCAGACATTAAGTTATGCTCAATCTCAGACTGCTTCCATTGGTACGGCTGTAATGTATGTGATCAAGCCAGGCGTTTATGATCTTACACCAGTTTTAATACCGGCAGTCACTGGAAGCCATTCTTCTGTAGGACTCAGTGATGATGGGTTGCCTAGAACTTTCTTCTGTGCAGCTGGTCAAGTGACATTGCAATGGGTTTCTGAAGGTCGCGATTGCCCTATGGTTAGTTTTGAAAATACTAATAGCGCGGTGTATGGTGCAATTCTTAAAAGAGATAATAATGGTAAAACATTAAGTTATGCTATACCTATGTTTAACGCCACAACAGCATGGAGTAAAGGCGATTTTTACAACTGTGTTTTTCAAGAGACTAATGCAAACGGCAACTGGAGTTTAATGCAGGATGCAGGCGCGAGTGGTGGTGCCAATACATTAGGCACGATAGAGACTATTGTTAACAACTGTAGTTTTTACACTACAGAAAATGCTCAGGATGATTATACTACTAGCACAGGTTTAGTTCTGAATAACTCCGCATTCAGTCATATCTGGGGCACTAATAGTAATTCAATAAGAAATAACACTATATCCGCTCAGACTATGGATGCTACTACTTATGAATTAGCAGCCAACAATAGCACTAATGGTGTATACTCTGGCACATATGCTTGGGGTGATGATATGTGGATCGAACCAGCGCCATCAGGTCTTGTGGCTACTGGTGGAACTGTCACTGAAATAACAGAGGGCGGAGTTGATTATAAAGTCCATACCTTTACTTCATCCGGAACATTTGAGGTTGTAAGTGGTGCTGCTGATGTCGAATATCTCGTTGTAGGAGGTGGAGGTGGTGGTGGTGGTACGTACCATGCAGGCGGTGGTGGTGCTGGTGGTGTATTAACTGGCTCCACAACAGTGACTCCTGAAAGCTATACGGTATCTGTGGGCGCTGGTGGAGCAGGCGGAATAGGTAGTTTGTCGTCTGATATTGCAAGTGTAGGAAGTAATGGAGTAAACAGTTTAGCATTTGGATTTGTAGCAATTGGCGGAGGAGGCGGAGGAAGTTACAATAGTTTTCAAGCAGGCTCCGGTGGTAGTGGCGGCGGCGAACCAGGCAATGGTAATAATGCAGGTTTGTCTACACTAAGTAAATTTGGATTAGGAACATCCGGACAAGGAAATCCCGGAGGGAAAACAGCCGGCACTACTTGGTGTGGCGGTGGCGGTGGCGGTGGTGCTGGTGCAGTAGGTGCGAACGGAAGTAGTAACAGTTCTAACAATTTAGGATGTTTTGGTGGTGACGGCGGTATAGGAGTAGGATCTAGTATTAATGGAACTGCTACTTACTATGGCGGTGGTGGTGGCGGTGCTGGAGGTGCCAGCAGTGGGTTCGGACCAGGTGGCGCCGGAGGCCTAGGAGGCGGTGGTAGAGGATCTGATGCCGCTGGTGAAGATGGACAAGCAAATACTGGCGGTGGTGGTGGTGGCTCTGAACGAGGATATGGCGGCACTGGCGGCGCCACCGCATATAATGGTGGAGCTGGTGGTTCTGGCATAGTTATTATTAGATATCCTGCTGGTGTGGTCGAGGAGCCTGTTGCAGGATTTGGTCCAGTCGCCACTAATTTCATTGATACATTTTCTGGTGATAAAAAGTATATTGACATCACTAATGGTTCAGATGGCAACAATGGTGATACGGACGCTGCTGCTTATCAGACATTAGGATATGCTCAGGCTCAGACTGCTGCCATCGGCACTGCTGTAATGTATGTGATCAAGCCAGGCGTTTATGATCTTACACCAACTATAATTTCCGCTAACTTTAGCTCTGTTGGAATAAGTGATGGTAATTTACCCAGAACTTTCTTTTGTGCGGCAGGACAAGTGATATTGCAGTGGACTGCTAACAGCGCCGAACGTGATGCGGGTATGACCAGTTTGCAAAATGCTAATAGCGCAATATATGGTGCAATTCTTAAAAGAAACAACAATGGTAAAACAAATTCTTATTCTGTAGGCATGATAAACGGCGAGACTGCTCAGCCTTCAAACGGCGATTTTTACAACTGTGTTTTTCAAGAGACTAATGCAAACGGCAACTGGGCTTTGCAATATGACAATGGTGGTGATGGGGTTACGTCCATCTTAAACAACTGTAGTTTTTACACTACTGAAAATGGTGCAAACGATTATGCAGGCGGTGCAGGTCTAGTTCTAAATAATAATGCATTTAGATATGCTCCTGGCACCACTGGTGCAACGTTAACTAATGCAGTAACAGTGCAGACTATGGATGCTACTACTTATGAATTAGCAGCCAACAATAATACTCATGGCGTACATTCAGGTACATACAGTTGGGGTGAGTCTATGTGGATGACGGAACCTCTACCGGATCCTATTTACATACAAGAAGGCACTTTAATTCAGCCTACCATAGTGGGCCCCCTTAGTGAAACATTTGCTATTTCAGGCGACGGCAACACTGCTGTCTATACTAACTCATATCAGACTACCACGGCGGACTATGCAGGAAAGGCATGGTTCCTTGCTAGAACAGGCTCAAGCTGGGTAATACAAGCCTCCTATGAGGGCACTAACTCCTTAGCAGGCGACCGTGATAACTACGGATATAGTTGCGCAATCTCTGATGATGGCAACACCATTGTTGTAGGCAGTCAAAGGCAAAGAGAGAATCCTGCCAACGCGGGTGCCATTTATGTTTATAGCAGAAATGGTACATCCTGGTCACAGACGCAGTATCTACAAGCCAGTGATAAACAGGATGGCGACCAGTTTGGCAAGAGTCTTAGCCTATCTGGTGATGGTAACACTCTAATAGCCGCTGCCCCTTATGAAGATGCAGCTGGCGCTGATGCTGGTGCTGTTTATGTTTATCAACGTGCCGCCAATGGCACGGGATTTGGCAATCAGATCAAACTGCTGGCTTCTTCTATAGGCCAACAAGAAGCCGGAGCCCGGTATGGATCTGATGTTAAGATCTCTAATGATGCAAGTACCCTCGCCATCGGTGCCACTGCCGACGACGCCACCGCTGGTGCCATATATATCTATACACGAAACAGAGCTGCAGATGGCAGTTTCTCCTGGCCTCACACATACAACTTCCAGGCCAAGATAAGCGACGCCACGGACCCGTATGTTTATTTCGGTGGTGGGCTCCAGTTATCAGGTGATGGAAATACATTAATCTCACGGGACTTTACTTCTACTGCGCTTAACTTATTCACTCGATCAGACGCAACCTGGACGCAGCAAGCTGATATAACTTCGCCTGACGGTAATATATTTACATACAACAGTATGAGTAACTCAGGTGACAGAATTGTATCAGGTAACAATATCGCGGTCGGTGATGGTAACACAGGTATAGTACGATCCTTTACTAAAACAGGAGAAACCTGGGCACAAGATCCTGTGCCAATATTACCAGATGTTTCATCGTATACTAAATTTAGCAGCGTATACTTATCTGGCGATGCGCTTACATTGATAGTACGCAGTAGTGTTGGGAATTTTATGTATGATAGTCCAGGACCAACTGAGGCGTATTACTTAACAACAGGCACTGCGATTATTAATGGTGAATCAATACTAGGCTCAACGCTAACTGCTTCTAATAATCTGGCTGATGGTGATGGCATCAGTGCCATCAGTTATCAGTGGAATCGAGACGGGGCAGCTATTACAGGTGCCACCGCTACTACATATACACTAGTAGAAGCAGATCTGGGCGCTGTTATCACCGTCACTGCTAACTATACAGAAGGCGGAGGTACGTCTGGCAGTGTTACGTCATTAGGTACAGATGCGATTACTACAGGTAATTATACTCATCCAACCTACGGAACGTTGGTTGCTACGTTTAACTCACCAGATTGGCAACCAGTTGGCGGAGTCAGTGTTACAGAAGGTAATCCACTTCCTTCAGATTCCACTAACGTTATATTAAGTGACTCAGCTTTCCAAGCTGTACGAGCAGCCACAACAGCTAATCGTGTTTGGTATGTGTGGGGAGATAATCTTGAGAATTATGCAAGTGTTGCTCGCTCGACAATTGAGGGTGCTAACGTTAAGCCTGCACCTACAACAACAATCAATCCAAATAACTTTGGGTTTTTTACTAGCTTTAGAGTACATTGGTGGAGTGAAACATCAGGTGCCACTCTAACTGGAAGCGATTATAGTTTTGTGGCTTATAGAGATACCAACAATTTATCGCTTTATGAGTATGGGCCAACAAAGTTTTCATCAAAAAATGTTGTTATGAACACCAATCACACCACTAGTAAATTTTATATTTTCTACCAATAAGTTGGTTACTAGACGAAGATAGCTGTCTATGGACTGCTCCAACTGCTATGCCCGATGATGGAGAGATGTACGATTGGAATGAAGGCACATTGTCTTGGAACTTAATTTCTGAATAATATAGCAAAGAAAAGGGGCCTAAAGCCCCTTTTCTAATTCCTCTTTTAAAGCTGCATGAAAGCCCCTTATCGACATTTCTAGTCTCTGTAACTGTATTCTCTCTAGTTCATACTGCTTTTGAAGCTCTTTTATTTGGGATAAGTATAACATAGATAGATCAGATAAATCTTGGGAGGGAGACTCTTTACCTCCCCTCTCATCATCCCACTCATGAAGAGCAGCCAGTTCTTCTTCTTCAGTCATCTTTCTCTCCTAATTCTTTTTCTAGTAAGTTCTCAAAGCTACGAAAAGCTACCGTAGTTTGATCTAACTTGTTTCTATTTAATGTAATTTGAGATTGTAAATCTTGTAATTGTGATATAAAGTACTTAGCTTTTTCACTAAGATCACTTACGTTGTAGTTCTGCTCTTTGAATGTAATTACTTGCTCTTCTGACATAATTTTATTTCCTGTTTATTTAAAGATATCTTGCCAATTACCGGTAGTGCTTGCTCGGGAATACTCGGTGGCTCTGTTTTCAAAAAAGTTGGCGTGCTCAACCCCGTTTAACATATAGTCTAGCCAGTCCAAAGGATTCTTTTCACTTCCAAAAATCTTCTTTAAGCCTAGTCCTAGTAGTCGTCTATCAGCAATATATCGAATATACAACTTTACTTCTTCTGGTGTTAGATTAGGTACGTCTGCACCCTCAAAACACAGATCAATAAACGCATCTTCCAGCTCAACTGAGCGTTCTGCTGCGCAGTAAATTGCGTACTTTAGATCATCGTTCCAAAGTTCTGGATTTTCTTGAATAAAAGTACGAAATAACTGTGACATACCTTCCACATGTAGACTTTCGTCTCGAACAGACCAGGTTACAATCTGTCCCATGCCCTTCATAAGGTTGTGTCGTGGAAAGTTCAATAGAATAGCAAAACTACTAAATAATTGAACTCCCTCTGTAAATCCGGAATAAATAGCCATTGTTTTAGCAATGTCCATCTTTGTACTCATTCCAAAGTTACTTAAATGTTCGTGCTTGTCCATCATAGCTTTATGCTTCATGAACTCTTGGTACTCATCCTCACCATAACCCAGTGTTTCGAGTAGTAGTGAGTATGCTTCCTGATGTACGGCTTCCATTGCTGCAAAAGCAGACAACATCATTCGTACTTCCGGCTGCTTGAATGTTGGTAGATAATGCGTAGCATATCCACAACATACGTCAACGTCTGCTTGGGTAAAGAATCGGAAAATCTGTGATAATAGTTTTTTATTGCCAGGACTCAGATTCTCACGAAAGTCCTTTAAATCATCTGCTAGATTTACTTCATCTGGTAGCCAGTGCATGTGCTGCTGTGATTTATAATGTTCAAAAGCCCAAGGGTAATTAAACGGTTTATAATAATCTCTCTCTTCTAGTAAGTTACTCATCTCTATCCCTCACACGCTAAACAAGCGTCTTCATCTATGCTATCAAACATATACTGTCTTAAAGTTTCATCCGAGACTGTCTCAGCCCTTTTCATTGCTTCACTACGCAAGTAGTATAATGTTTTTACTTTCTTTTTCCAAGCCATCATATGTACTGCGTGTAACTCTTGCTTTGATATATTAGCGGGGAAAAATACATTCAAAGATTGACTTTGACAAATTTCTTTCTGTCTATCCGCTGCCATATCAATAATCCATCTCTGATCTATCTCTACGGCGGTCTTAAATACATCTTTTGTATACTCATCAAGAAAATCTAGATGTTGTACACTTCCTGCCTTTGTAATGATACTCTTCCAAACTTCATCAGTATCTTGATCTATCTCTTGGAGAATGTGCTCAAGATACTCGTTCTTCATTAAACTCGATCCCGACTTAGTCTTTTGAGTAAACGCATTAGCTCGATAAGGCTCAATACTAGGACTAGTATTACCGCAAATAATGCTACTACTAGCATTAGGAGCGATTGCCAAAAGATGACAATTACGCCTTCCAGTACCCGCAGCATCAGGAGCTTCGCCTCGAAGAGTAGCGAGTACAATGCTTTCCTTTTCTGCTTCAGTTTTGATGTGTTTAAAGATTGCCATGTTGCGACCTTTCGCGATAGCACTTTCAAACGGTATATTATGTCTCTGTAAATAGGCATGAAATCCCATAGCTCCTAATCCAATACTACGTTCTCGTTCAGCACTGTATCGTGCTCGTTCTAGCTCACTTGGAGCATTTGCAATAAAGTGAGATAGTACATTATCTAACATGCGTACTAAATCAGGTATAAACTGCTCATTGTTGCTCCATTCATCATATTCTTCTAAATTTACACTAGAAAGACAACATACCGCTGTACGATCCTTGTCTGTAGCAAGTGTAATTTCACTACATAAGTTTGAGTGATGTACCTGTAAGCCAAGAGCTTTCTGACACTCAGGCAAAGCTGCTTGTACAGTATCACCAAACATTATGTAAGGTTCTCCAGTTTCAACACGATTCTGGATCAATTTAACCCAAAGTGTCTTAGCCGAAACAGTCTTTACTACGTTTCCTGTGTGCGGGTCTACTAGATCC